>Ga0102947_1000090_pt1:0-25000 | contig 31430 bp, 22 predicted proteins | sample SalPon2A_A_D2_MG_FD_78210 | JGI IMG/M metagenome (GOLD analysis project Ga0102947, IMG submission 78210) | Soil microbial communities from South San Francisco under conditions of wetland restoration - Salt Pond MetaG R2A_A_D2_MG | ecosystem: Environmental > Terrestrial > Soil > Wetlands... | reverse complement strand
GCAGCCAGGTGAAGATCTCCGGGATCTCCCAACTGCCCACCCGGACGTCGGCGTGGCTGTCGTCGGGCAGCACCCGGGGCAGGTTGTCGGTGAGGCCGCCACCGGTGATGTGGGCCAGGCCGTGGAGGCCGGGGTGGCGCAGCAGCGGGGTCAGCGGCTTGAGGTAGGAGATGTGGGTGGCCAGCAGCTCTTCGGCCACGGTGCCCCGGCCGCGGGTGAGCCAGGGCGCCGGGTCGTCGGCCTCCAGCCCCTCATGCTCGAAGATCACCTTCCGCGCCAGGGAGTAGCCGTTGGTGTGGAGGCCCGCCGAGGGCAGCGCCACCAGGACGTCCCCCGGCGCCACCCGGCTGCCATCCAGCAGGTTGGCCCGATCCACCAGGCCGACGATGAAACCGACCAGCTCGTAGTCGCCGGGCTGGTAGAAGCCGGGCATCTCGGCGGTCTCGCCGCCGAGCAGGGCGCAGTCGTTCTCGCGGCAGCCGTCGGCCACCCCCCGCACCAGTTCCACCAGCTTGCCGGCCTCCAGCTTGCCGGCGCCGACATAGTCCATGAAGAACAGCGGCTTGGCGCCCTGCACCAGGATGTCGTTGACGCAGTGGTTGACCAGGTCGCGGCCCACCGTGGAGAGGTCGCCGGCGCGGCGTGCCACCGCCAGCTTGGTGCCGACGCCGTCGGCGGAGGAGACGAGGACCGCCTCCCCCACCTCTTCGAGGTCGGGGCGGAACAGGCCGCCGAAGCTACCGATGCCGGACAGCACCCCGGGGGTGCGGGTCTCCTCGGCCAGTTCCTTGACCCGGGCGAGGGCGCGATCCTGGGCGTCGATATCGACGCCGGCCTCCTTGTAGGCGCCTCCGGACTTCCGGCGGCGCAGCTTGTCGAGGGGGTTTTTCATGGCTCGATGTCCTTTGCGGGGGGCCTTTTGCGGGGCGTCCGGTGTTGGCCGCGTCCGGTCGGGGCGGTCAGTCGGCGTCTTCGGCGCGGATCGGGAACAGCTCCGCCTGGCGTTTGTCCTCGGCCGAGACCGGCACCCGGTACTCGCCGGTCCAACAGGCCGAGCAGTAGCTTTCCGGCTCGCCTTGAACGCTGTCCAACATCCCTTCCAGCGAGAGGTAGGCCAGGCTGTCGGCGCCGATCTGCTGGCGGATCTCCTCCACCTCGTACTGGGCGGCGATGAGCTCCTCCTGGGTCGGCATGTCGATCCCATAGTGGCACGGCCAGCGGGTGGGGGGACAGGAGATGCGCATGTGGACTTCCGCCGCGCCGGCGTCGCGCACCATCTTGACGATCTTCGGCGAAGTCGTGCCGCGGACGATGGAGTCGTCCACCAGCACCACCCGGCGCCCCTCGATCAGGTCGCGCACCGGGTTGAGCTTGATCTTGACGCCGAAGTGGCGGATCGACTGCTTGGGCTCGATGAAGGTGCGGCCGACGTAGTGGTTGCGGATCAGCCCGAACTCCAGCGGCAGTCCCGACTCCCGGCTGTAGCCGAGGGCGGCGAAGAGGCCGCTGTCGGGCACCGGCACCACCACGTCCGCCGCCGCCGGCGCCTCCCGCGCCAGCCGCGCCCCCATGGCGAGGCGGGCCTGGGAGACCGCCTCGCCGAAGAGCTGGCTGTCGGGGCGGGCGAAGTAGACGTGCTCGAAGACGCAACGGGTCGGCCGGGTCGGCCGGGGCAGGCGGTAGCTCTCCTCTTCGCCGTTGCGGCAGACCAGGACCTCGCCGAGCTCCAGTTCCCGGTCCACTTCGGCGTCGAGGAGGTCGAAGGCGCAGCTTTCGGAGGCGAAGCACGGCCTGCCATCGACGTGGCCCATGACCAGGGGGCGGAAGCCGTGGGGGTCGCGGGCGGCGATCAGCGCGTCCCGGGTGACCAGCAGCAGGGAGTAAGCGCCCCGCACCTGGGAGAGCGCCACCATCAGCGACTCCACCACGTCGGGGCGCGGCTCCCGGGCCATGAGGTGGAGGATGACCTCGGTGTCGCTGGTGGTCTGGAAGATGGAGCCGTCCTCCTCCAGCCGGCGGCGCAGTTCCACGGCGTTGGTGAGATTGCCGTTGTGGACGATCCCCAGCGGCCCCAGCGAAGTCTTGACGACGATGGGCTGGGCGTTGGCGATGACGCTGGTGCCGGCGGTGGAGTAGCGGGTGTGGCCGATGGCCCGCCTGCCCCCCAGCCGCTTCAGGGTCCGGCGGTCGAAGAGGTCGGCGACCTGGCCCATGCCGCGCTCGACCCGCATCTGCTCGCCATCCCAGGCGACGATGCCGGCGCTCTCCTGGCCGCGGTGTTGCTGCGCGTAGAGGCCCAGGTAGGTGAGGTTGGACGCCGCCTCGTGGTCGTCGATACCGAAGATTCCGCACATGGGTCGGGGGTCTGGGCTCCGTCGTTTGGGGAAGAGGTGTCGGTCGGGGGACGATGAGATCGACGCCAGCACCGGGACCCAGCAACCGGGTGAGCGGCGCCCGCCCGGCGTGGTGGTCAACGGTCCTGTGGAGTCGTGCTGCGTCCTGTCCGGTGCAAGCGCATGCTAGCAATTCGGCCGCCCCAGCGGAAGGCGCGGGCGGGGGCGGCCCCGGTCCGAGGTGATGCGGGGCGATGCGCGGCCATGGGAGGCGGTGCGGGGCCTGCTGCTAGCCTCCGCCCACCATGGAGACCCAAGAGCTGACCACCGACTTCGTCCTCCCCCGCCCCCGGGCGGAGGTCTTCCGCTTCTTCGGCGACGCCACCAACCTGGAGGAGATCACCCCGCCGTCGCTGCGCTTCGAGGTGCTGACCCCGGAGCCCATCGAGATGGCGGCGGGGACGTTGCTCGACTACAAGCTGCGGCTGCGCGGGGTGCCGTTCAAGTGGCGCACCGAGATCACCGCCTGGGAACCGCCGTACCGCTTCATCGACGAGCAGCTCCGCGGCCCCTACCGCCTGTGGGTCCACGAGCACACCTTCGACGAGGTCCCCGGCGGCACCCGGGTGCGCGACCGGGTGCGCTACGCCATCCCCCTGTCCGGCTGGCCCGGCGCCGGCCTGGTGCAGCGCTTCTTCGTGCGGCCGGAGGTGGAAGCGATCTTCGAGTACCGGCAGCGGAAGATGGAAGAGATCTTCGGCGCAACCTGACCGACTGACCGACTGACCGGCTAGGGCTGCGTTCAGCCCTCCAACGCGCGGGGCAGGGCCTCGGACCAGGCGCGGTGGAGGTCGCTGACCGGGAGGGAGAAGCGGCCGCCGTCGTAGGTCACGCTCAGGCGATCGTCGGCGGTGACCTGGCCGACATCGGCCGCCGGCACGCCGGCGCGCTCGGCCCGGGTCAGCACCGCCTCCACGTCCTGCGCCGCGCAGGCCACCACGGCGCGGGCCTGGCTTTCGGAGAAGAGGGCCGCCGGGGCGTAGCCGGGCAGCTCTACCGCCGCACCCATGCCGCGGCCGAAGCAGCACTCGGCCAACGCCACCGCCAGGCCGCCCTGGGAGAGGTCGTGGGCGGTGCGCGCCTCGCCGCGGTAGGCGAGGACGCGGAGGAGCTCGGCCAGCCGGGACTCGGCCTCCAGGTCCACCTTCGGCGGCGCCCCCTGCTCGACACCGTGGAGGAGGCGCAGGTAGGACGAGCCGCCGAACTCGGCGAAGTCCTCGCCGAGGAGCACCAGGCGGTCGCCGGCGGCCTGGAAGTCGGGGCGCGGCAACCTGCCGACGTTGGGGATGACGCCGACGGTGGCCACCGTGGGGGTCGGGTGGATGGAGCGCCCCTCGGTCTCGTTGTAGAGGGAGACGTTGCCCGAGACGACCGGCACGCCCAGCGCCCGGCACGCCTCCGACATGCCGCGGATCGACTCCCGGAGCTGCCAGGAGACCTCGGGGTTTTCCGGGTTGCCGAAGTTCAGGCAGTCGGTGAGGCCCACCGGCTCGGCACCGGTCACCGCCAGGTTGCGCACCGATTCCGCCACCGCCTGGGCGCCGCCGGTGGCCGGGTCGAGCCAGCAGTAGACCGGGTTGACGTCGCAGGCCAGCGACAGCGCCATGTCGGTGCCCTTCATCAGCAGCACCGCCGCGTCGCCGCCGGGGCCGAGGACGGTGTTGGTGCGCACCGTGTGGTCGTACTGGCGCCAGATCCACTCCTTGCTGGCCAGCTCCGGCGTGGTCAGCAACTCGGTGAGCGCCGCCCCGGGGTCGTCCGGCGCGGGCACCTCGGGGGCGCGCTGGCGCTCCAGCAGGTCGTCCGGCGGCATGGCCGGCCGGCGGTACTCCGGAGCCTGGGAGGTCAGCGGCGCCACCGGCATGTCCGCCGCCACGCCGCCGCCGTGCATCAGCCGCGCCCGGCCGTCGCCGGTGACCTCGCCGATCTCCGAAACCTCCAGGCCCCAGCGGCGGAAGATCTTGGCCACCTCTTCCTCCCGCCCCTTCTCGGCGACGATGACCATGCGCTCCTGGGACTCCGACAGCATCATCTCGTAGGGGGTCAGGCCGGGCTCGCGCAGCGGCACCCGGTCGAGGTCGAGGCGCACCCCGGTGTCGCCCCGGCCCGCCATCTCGAAGGCGGAGCTGGTGAGCCCCGCCGCCCCCATGTCCTGAATGGCGACGATGGCTCCGGTGCGCATCGACTCGAGGCAGGCTTCGAGCAGGATCTTCTCGGTGAACGGGTCGCCCACCTGCACGGTGGGGCGCTTCTGCTCGCTCTCGGCGTCGAAGGCTTCCGACGCCATGGTGGCGCCGTGGATGCCATCGCGGCCGGTGCGCGAGCCGACGTAGAGGATCGGGTTGCCCTGGCCGCTGGCCTCGGCAGTGAACACCCGGTCCTCCCGCGCCAGGCCGAGGGCGAAGGCGTTGACCAGGATGTTGCCGTTGTAGGAGGGGTGGAAGCCGGTTTCGCCACCCACCGTCGGCACCCCCATGCAGTTGCCGTAGTCGCCGATGCCCCGGACCACGCCATCGACCAGGTACTTCATGCGCGGCGCGTCGAGCTCGCCGAAGCGCAGCGAGTCCATCAGGGCGATGGGCCGCGCCCCCATGGTGAAGACGTCGCGCAGGATGCCGCCGACCCCGGTGGCCGCCCCCTGGTACGGTTCGATGTAGCTCGGGTGGTTGTGGCTCTCCATCTTGAACGCCGCCACCCAGCCATCACCGACCTCCACCACGCCGGCGTTCTCCCCCGGGCCGTGGACGACGTGGGGCCCCTCGGTGGGAAGCTCCCGCAGGTAGACCTTGGACGACTTGTAGGAGCAGTGCTCCGACCACAGGGAGGACGCGATGCCCAGCTCGGTGAAGTTGGGCTTCCTGCCCAGGATGTCCTGGAGAAGGTCGAACTCGTCGTCGGTGAGCCCGTGCTCCCGGGCCAGTTCGACGTCGACGGCCGGTTCGCGGCGGGCGGATTTGGCGGTGGGGGTTTCGGTGGCGGAGCCGGTCATGCCCCGAAGCATCCCACAACCGGCGCGGCGGGTGAAGGCCGCGGCAAGGATCCGGCCGCCACGGCGTGGATCTTGCTGCCTAAATGGGCACAATGAGCCAACCTCGAGACGACCGACCCGTGCTCCTCACCGGGGCCACCGGCTTCGTCGGTTCTCACCTCTACCCGGCGCTGGACGCCGCCGGCGTCCCGGTGCGCTGCGCCAGTCGTTCGCCGGAGAAAGCGGCCCGCATCCAGCCGGACCGGGAGTGGGTGGAAATCGACCTGGAGCAGCCCCACACCCTGGACCCGGCGCTGGCGGGCTGCCGCGCCGCCTACTACCTGATCCACCGCATCTCCAACAACCCGGACTACGCCGAGCGGGAGCTCGCCGGCGCCCGGGACTTCGCCGCCGCGGCGGCAAAGGCGGGGGTGGAGCGCATCGTCTACATGGGCGGCGTCGAGCCCGCCGGCAAGCCCTCCCGCCACCTGGCGGCACGGCTCGAGACCGGCCGCCTGCTGCGCGCCGGGGAGGTGCCGGTGGCGGAGCTGCGGGGGGCGATGATCATCGGCGCCGGCAGCGCGAGCTGGGAGATGGTCCACGACCTGGCCAAGCGGCTGCCCGCCATGGTGCTGCCGAGCTGGCTGAAGAACCGCTCCCGGCCAGCCCTCATCGACGACGTGGTGGTGGCGCTGCTGGCCGCCCTTGACCTGCCGGCGGAGTGGAGCGGATGGATGGACGTCCCCGGGCCGACGGTGATCAGCCACAAGGAGCTGCTGCGCATGGTGGCCCGGGAGAAGGGGTACTCACCGGTGATGATCGACGTGCCGGTGGTGACGCCGAAGCTGTCGAGCTACTGGATCGGCCTGGTTTCGGATGCGAAGCTGGACCTCGCCCAGGAGCTGGTGGAGGGGCTGACCTCGGATCTGCTGCCCAGCGGGGAGATCGTCTGGGACCGCCTGCCGGGCCATCGCCCGGTGGAGGTCGACGAGGCGATTCACCTGGCCATTGAGGACGGCCGGGCCCGGGCGGCCTCCGCCGCCGACCGGACGATCCCGGAGGACGCGGAGCGGCGCATCCGCGCCGCCGCCCGGGCCTACCTCGACGGCCCGGGCATCGCCGCGGGCTGACGGGATCGACGTGAGCGAGCACAAGGAGATCCGCCCGGCCCTCAGCCGGCGCAGCCAGCGGCGCTGGACCGCGGTCCTGGTGGCCACGGCCGGCTTCACCCTCGCCCTGGTGGCCAAGGACGTGGTCAACGTCTGGCTGCTCACCGGCCTCGCCGCCGCCGTCTCCATCGGCTTGGCGGCGTGGAGCGACGGGCGCCGCCTGGCCGCTCTGCTGCGGCCGCGCAAGCGGGACCTGGCCGCCGGCGCCGGCGCCGGCGTCGCCCTGGTCGTGGCGACCCACGTCCTCTACCCGCTGGCGGCCGAGCTGGTCCCCGCCTTCGGCCGCCTGGTGGAGTTTCTCTACGCCGACATCTCGGTGCCACCGGGCCCCCGCGCCGCTCTGCCGCTGACCGCCGTCGTGGTGCTGGCCGAGGAGGTGATCTGGCGCGGCGTGCTGATGGAGGAGCTGCGCCACCGTTACCGGCACCGCCGGGTGCGGGTGATCATGGCCACCCTTCTCTACGCGGTCCCCCACATGCTGGCGGGCATCCCGGTGCTGGTGGTGGCGGCCGTCACCATGGGCGCTGCCTGGACCCTGCTCCGCCTGGCCACCGGCCGACTGGTGGCGCCCCTGGTCTGCCACATGGTCTGGTCGATGACCATCTTCGCCGTCTGGCCCCTGGAGTAGCGGGGCCGGGCCGGGCGTCAAGGCATCGTCCCGCGACAACGGCGGCCTCTTCGACGCCGACGACTGCCCGTACCAAAACTACAACCTGCGCTGGGACAAGGCCGGGAAGCTGCAGAACGTCGGCAGCTTCGAAGAGCACGCCAACTTCGACAGCTACATCCAGCACCCCAACGGGTCGAAGCTCTACTACGTCTGGGGCGGCGACAGCTTCGCCGATTCCACCGACTCCCGGGACCACTTCCTGGCGCCCTTCGACTGGCGCCTACCGTAGAGCTCCAGGCGGGAGATCGACCGCGAAGACGGCGGCGCCGTCGATCCGGGAACGGAGGGTCAGCCCCGGAGTGGCCGCGAGGCGACGGGTGACGGCGGCCTCGGGGCCGGCCCGGCCTCCACCGATCACGGCAGGGACCACCACCACGAACTCCACGCCTTCCCGGCGCAGGGCTCGCGCCAGCCCTGCGGCTCCCTCCCCGTCCCCCATCAGCGGCAGCCGCCAGCCCGGCGGGACCAGCAGGCGGCCGGTGGCGTAGGCGTGGAGACGGGTACCGCCGACGGCGTAGACGGTGGCCGGCCCCGCAGTTTGCTGGATCCAACGCAGGGCCGGGTAGCCCGGCACCCGTTGCGCGAGAAAGGCCTCTTCCGCCGCCGACGTCCGGGGCAGAGGGCCCAACGAGGTCAGGCGGAAGGCGGAGTACAGGGTGCCAGGGGCGGCGAGGAGGAGGGCCACCGCCAAGGTGGCTCCCAAGGTGGCCTCCACGCCGGGCCGCCAACGCCCGGCGGCGGTGAGCATGCGGTCGGCCACGACCCCGGCCAGGGGGCAAAGGAGGGCCGCCGGATAGAAGAGATAGCGCGGATCGCGGGCGGTGACGAACCAGAAGGCGGCGTAGAGCCCGACGGTGGCGAGAACCACCCCCGTCCCCGGAGGCCGGAGCCGCGGCAAGAGCGCCAGGGGACCCAGGATCAGGAGCCAGATCGACAGGTGGGGCGGCCCCTGGTCCCGGACGCCGGGGACCGTCTCCTTGAGCACGAGGCGGGGCACGTCACCCCCATCGCGAAGGGCGGCGGTGACCGTTTTCTCCCACAAGAGGGCCGGGAGATGGAGGAGGGACGACGGGGCATCGCCGCCTCCGGGGCGGGGTTCTGCGGGGCGGGGCTCTGGGGCGGCCCCCGAACCAACTTCGGCCCCGTCCTGGCCGCCCAGAAACGGATGCAGCGGGCTACCGGTCGCAACGTGGATGTGCAGATACCAGGGCGCGGCCACCGCCCCGGCCAGCACGAGGCAGAGGGCGACGGCGCGCCAGCGGCGGCGACGGGCGCGCCCCCGTCCCCCGGGCTTCACCCACGCCCACACCAAGGCCCCTGAGAGGCCGACCGTGAGCAGGCCGGCGAAGACCAACCCGTGGTACTTGACCGCGACCCCGGCGCCGGTCAGGACGCCGGCGGTGGCGAGCCACCGCCCGTCCCACCCTTCGCTCCACCCCACCCACAGCGCCAAGCCCGCGGCGACGACGAAGTGAGCCAGCACGACATCTACGTAGGCGACGGTGGCGTAGAGCACCACCCCCGGGCAACCCAGCCAGAGGGCGGCGGCGAACCCCCCGGCCCGGCGCCCCGCCATCCGCCGAGCCCAGGCGTAGGCCGCGGCGGCGGCAAGAAGGCCGTGGAGAAGGACGACGGCGTGGGCCCCGGTGGCACCAAAGGCGGGGAGCAGCGGCACCCAGAGGATCTCGGCCAGTTGGGGGAACACCGGGTAGATCAGGTCGGGCAGGACCGGCAGGCCGCCGGCGGCCAGAAAGCCCTGGACATAGGGCAGATGGTACGCGGTGGAATCGTAGATGTAGGGCGGGTAGAGACTGATGAGCGCCAGGGTGAGGAGAAAACCGGACAGGCAGGCGCCGGCCACCCACTGCGCCCCGCGGTCACCCCGACCCGCCGAGCCGCCGCCGGGGTGGGAGGGTCGGAAGCGGGCCACGGCGAGAGCGATGCGATGCCACACGCGGTAGGCGGCAACCTGAGCGGCGGCCACGAGGACGGCGAAGCTCATCGCCCCCAGAACGCCGGCCAAGCCGAGGAGGAAGCCCCCGGAGGCGAAAAGCACGAGGCCCAGCGACGCGGACAGGGCGGCGTCCTCGACGCCGTCCCGGGGACCGCCGGCGCTCCCCGTGGCTGGCGACGACACCCGCCGGCGGCGCCAGATGAGATCCACCACCCCGCGCCCCGGGACATAGGCCAGCAGCCCGAGGAGAAGGACGAGGAGGAGCTGGCCCAGGGCGGGGAACCACCCCGCCAGGAGGACCGTCGCAGCTTTGTCGAGAAGGTGCATCGTCGCCGCTCGGTCGATCAGCCGGTCAGACCGGGGCCGGCGGGGGAGCGCCCCGGCGCGGTTGCGGGGCGCGGGGCGGCCAGGGGGTCCTTATACTCGCCCCGCCATGAGCCGTGCCGACCGAGCTTCCCGATCCCTGACCCGCGGCTCCGACTCTCCCCCCCCGGAGGCGGGGGCGGCACCGGCGGTGTCGGTGGTGATCCCGACCTACGGCCGGCCCCGGGCCCTGGCCCGCTGCCTGGCCAGCCTGGCGGAGGTCGCGCCCCCGGAGGGCGGTTTCGAGGTGGTGGTAGTGGACGACGGTGGCCGCCGGCCCGCCCGACCCGTCGTGGAGGCGGCGGCTAAGGCAGTGACCGACGTGCCCACCGGCCCCCCCATCCGCCTCGTCGAGCAACCCAACCGTGGGCCGGCGGCGGCCCGCAACGCCGGGGCCGCGGCGGCCCGGGGCCGCTTCCTCGCCTTCACCGACGACGACTGCCGGCCCGAGCCGGGCTGGCTCCGCACCCTCATCCCCGCCCTGCGGGAGGAGCCCTCGGCGCTGGTGGCCGGCCCCACCGCCAACGCCCTGCCGGCCAACCCGTGGGCCGCGGCGGGACAGGTCCTCATCGACCACCTGTACGAGACCCAGGCCGCGCCGGGCGGCCCGCCGCCGTTTTTCACCTCCAACAACCTGGCGGCGGCGCGGCGCCCCTTCCTCGACCTGGGCGGCTTCGACGAGAGCTTCCCGCTGGCGGCGGGGGAAGACCGGGAGCTGTGCGACCGCTGGCGGCGGGAGGTCGGGCCGCTGCGCTTCGTCGCGGCGGCGCGGGTCGGCCACGCCCACCGCATGGGCGCCGCCGGCTTCCTGCGCCAGCACTTCGGCTACGGCCGGGGCGCCTGGCTCTTCGCCGGCCGGCGCCGCCAGCGGGGAGACCGCTTGGCCCGGCCCCGCCTCGGCTTCTACCTCCGCCTGCTGGACCGGCCGCGCAGGAGCGGGCACGGCGGGTGGCCGTTGGCGCCGATTCTCCTCCTCTCCCAGGCGGCCCACGCCGCCGGGCTGCTGTGGCAGGCCGTTGCCAGCGGCCTGCGGCGACCGGCCGGTCGCCGGCGCTGACGGCTCGGCGCGCCCCGGGGCCCCGGTTCGCCCACACCGTCGCCCCCACCCTGCCCTCAACCCTCACCCTCCATCGCCACCGTCATCGGCACCCTCCGGTCCCCCGCCGCCGGCGCGGTGTTGGCTTCGCCGGCCTCCAGGTACTTCTCCTCCAGGTTGACGTCCCACAGCTCGTGGTCGGCGCCGTCCCGATTTCTCGCCGCCAGCAGGCCGGTGAGCATGGAGTGGTCCTGGTTGTTGTAGCGGTGCTGGCCGTTGCGCCCGATGCAGGCGAGGTTGGAAAAACTTTCCAGGTAGCGCCGCAGGACCGCGACGACGCCAGCGTAGCCCCGGTCGTAGACCGGGTAGGCCCGGGGCATGCGCACCACCGTGCCGTCCACCACCCGGGCCCCGTCCAGCAGGCCGAGGCGGCGGGACTCGGCCTCGCCGAGGGCCAGCAGCTCCTCCTCCGGCGCCCGCCACAGCTCCCCCGTGCGATCGACGAAGTACTCCAGGCCGAGGGAGGTCAGGGACGGGTCCGGCACCAGGTCGGGGCTCCAGTTCTTGAAGTTCTGCACCCGCCCCACCCGCACCTCCGGGTCGTGGACATAGATCCAGTTATCGGGGAACAGCTCGGCTCGGTCGATGATGAGGACGACGGTGAGAAAGTCCCGGTAGCGCAGCCGCCGGGCCGCCTCCAGCACCGCCGCCGGGGGCGGCGGGTCGAGGCACTGCACCAGGCTGGACAGCGGCATGCTGGAGATGACGCGGTCCACCGGCCGCCTCTCCTCGCCGCCACCGGCAATGCGCCGGGTGCGCACCGCGTGGGCCCGGCCGCCGGCGTGCTGCACCGCCGTCACCCGCACCCCGGTGTGGGTCGGCACCCCCACCTCGGCGGCCCGCTGGCGGCAGGCGTCCCACAACTGGCCCGGTCCGAGGCGGGGGTAGAGGAAGCGGTCGATGAGGGTGGTCACCACCTCGCCGGAGCGCCCGCCGCCCCCGAACAGAGCGTTGCGCACCGCCGTCACCAGGTCGAGGTTCTTGATCCGCTGGGCGGCCCACTCGGCGCCGATCCGCGACGGCGGGATGCCCCACACCTTCTCCGTGTAGGTCTCGAAAAAGATCTGATAGAGGCGGCGGCCGAAGCGGTTGACCACCCACTGCTCGAAGGTCTCCTCCTCGGCGTGGGGGCGCAGCCGCGCACGGGCGTAGCTGGCGGCGATGCGCACCGCCTCCCACGGGCCGAGGCCGACCAGGGCGTTGACCGGTTTCAGCGGGTAGTCGAAGAGGCGACCACGGTAGAGGATGCGGGACAGCCGCTGGCGCACCAGCAGCTCGTCACCCAACAGGTCGTGCCACAGCGCCTCCACCTCCGGCGCTTTGGTGTAGAGGCGGTGGCCACCGATGTCGAAGCGGAAACCCCGGTACTCGACGGTGCGGGAGATGCCGCCCACCAAGCGGTCCTGCTCGAAGATCTCCGCGGGCACGCCGCGGCGCCCCAACTCCAACCCAGCGGTCAAGCCCGCCGGTCCTGCCCCGATGACTACCGTGGATGACGACATGATGACGGAATCTCTATCACAAGGCGGCCCGCGAAGCGTCGCGAAACCGCGCACGGATCAAGCCAGGGTCGCGAGGAAACGGTCCAGCGCCCGCGCTCGGTGGCGCCAGTCGTGCTCCGCCGCACGCTCCAAGGCGGAGGCGGCCAGACGGTGGGCCAGGGCGCGGTCCCGTGACAGCTCCAGCAGCGCCCGGGCCAGCGCCTCGGGATCGTTGGGCGGCACCACCAGGGCGTCGGTTCTGGGGCGCACCAAGCGGGTCACCGGCGGCACGGCGGTGGCCACCACCGGCAGACCGGCGGCCATCATCTCCAGCAGCTTCATCGGGCTGGTGTAGCGGTCCGACACCGGATCCCGGCCGGCGGGCAGGGGGCAGACGCCGACCCGGGCCCGGGCCAACAGGGCGGGGATCTCCCGGGGCGGCAGGAAGCCGGTGAACTCCACCCGGTCGGCGACGCCGAGGCGCCGCGCCCGGCGGCGACAGGCGGCCTCCTGGCGGGGGCCGCCGCCGGCCAGCAGCAGGCGGTGGCCGGGCAGCTCGGCGACGGCCCGCAGCAGGAGGTCCACACCCTTGCGCGCCTCCAGCTTGCCGACGTAGAGAAGGTCGAGGTCGCGCCCGCCGTCGGCGGGGGGCGCGGCCACCGGCGGCGGGGCGCCGCTGGGGGAGACCAACACCGCCCCGGGCAGCCGGAAGCGGCGGGCGAGGTCGTCACCCAGCGCCTCGGAGACCAGCAGCAGGGCGTCGGCCCCCTCCACCGCCTGGCGCTCGGTGCGGCGCAGCCGGAGGCGGGGCCAGGGGCGCCAGGGGGCGCGGGCGGGGCGGTGCAGCTCGTGGATCAGGATCTCCTGCCCGCTGGCGCGGCGGGCGAGACGACCGACCAGCAGCTCCGCCCCCGCCTCGCCCCGCAGCACGAGGGCGGGGCGGGGCGGCCGGGAGGCGGCGAAGACGGCGAGGGCAGATTTAAGAGCGGCGTCGAGGGCAGCGGCCCGGGCACGGCGGCCGGCCCCCCCCCGGGCGGCCACCTCGGCAGCATCGAACACCGACCGCAGGCGCACCCCGGGGTGGGGCTCGACGCCGGCCCAGCGGAAACACTCCGCCGCCGACCGGCCCAAGGGCCCGGTCCAGATCTCCACCACCCGCGCCTCTCCGCCGCCGGGACCGGCCTGCACCACCTCCTCCAGCTCGGCCAACTCGGCCAGCGCCACAGCGAGGTGGAAGATGCGCACCAGGGCCGCGTGGGGGGCTGGCACCGGGTAGGGGTGGACGAAGATCGGCCGCAAGAAGGATGACGCTGTCACGGGCGGCGTCACGATCCTGCGCCCTCTACCACCTGGCGGACGAACGGGTCGTAGACCACCTTGCCGGTGGCCAGGGCGGGCAGAAGGTCGCGGCGGCGCCAGAGAAGCCAGCGATCGAACCAGGCCACCGCCTCGTCCCGCCCCATCGTCCGGGCCGCCTCCTTGAAGGTCTGTTTCGGGAAGCTCACCGGGTGGCCGCTGTCCCAGTGGGCCGGGTACTCGGCCAGCCGGCGGTACTTGCGCCACCACCCCTCACCGTCGGTCACCACGTAGTGGAAGTGGAACCCGCGGTGCTCGGTGCGCAGCTCCCGGCGGCCGTCAGTGGGCCGCCAGCGGTGGGCGCTGGCCGGCTCCACCGGCGCCTCGGTGCGCACCAGTGCTTTCCCCTTGTCGTGGCCCAGGGGGCGGTCCAGGCGGCGCACCTCGCCGCTCACCGGGTCGAGCATCGGGCGCGCCACGGCGCCGCGGCGCAGGGTGAAGACGAGGTGGTGGAACGGGGCCCCCGGGGCGCGGGGCGTCGGCAGGACGTCGTTGGGGGCGAGGACCACCATCTCGGTGCCCGGGGCCACCCGCTCCAGCAGCCGCCCCAGGCCGCCGTGGCGCTCCGGGTGGCGGTCGAGCGGCCGTAGCCAGCGCCGGAGGGAGGCCGGCGAGTGGCCGCAGGCGAACTCGTCCGGGTCGAGGTGGAGGAGCCAGCGCCAGCCCTCGGCCCGGGCCAGCTCCAGCCCCCGGGCCATGCAGCCGGTCTGGAAGGTCGAGAGGAAGCGCTCCTCCGGAGTGCGGTCGCGGCGGATCACCGTCACCCAAGGGAAGGCATCGGCCAGTTCGGCGGTGGCGTCGCCGGAGCGATCGACGAAGACCCAGGCCCGATCGACCCCCAAGGCGTGGTGGTAGGTCAGGTGGGTGGCGATCTTCTCCGCCTCGTCGCGAACCACCAGCACCATGGCCAGGCCGTGGCGGCCGGGAGTGGTGACGATGCCTCCGGGGCGCTCCCGGGCGACGGTAGACTCCCGCCGTGACCCGTTCCGACCGCTGGACCGCCCTAGCACCCCGGGTGCTTTACCTGGGGAGTGCGCCGACGCTGGGCGACGGTGCCATCGGGGATGGGCTGTTACGCCGGTTGCTCCGGGCGTGGCCGGGACGGGCGCTGCGGATCTTGACGAGCACGCCTCGATTCTACGCAAGCCTGCCCAGCGCCGCTGGCGCCGAGGTCGCGGCGAAGCTGGATCTCCAGGTGCGGGCCGCCGCCGAGCTGCCGCTGGGGCTCGACCGCCACGTCCGCACCCTGGCCCGCCTGGCGGCTCTGGACCGGGGTCGGCCCGCATGGGGGCCGGGAGCACTGCCGGAGGAAGTGTTGCGGCGCTGGCCCGAGACCTACGGCTGGGCCGACGTCGTCATCCACCAGGGCGGGCCGCAGTGGAACGACAACTGGCTGCCCGCCGGGACGCTTCGCTTCCACGCCCTTCGCCTGGCTGCCGCCCGGGCCCGGGGGCGGCCGGTGGCGCTGCTGGGCCAAGGTTGCGGACCGTTCCGCTGGCAGGGCGGGTGGCGGGCGGCACTGCGCCGCCGTTGGGCCGCCCGGTCGCTCTCCCGCACGACCGCCGTCGTCACCCGGGACGACGCCTCCGCTGCCGCCCTGGATCGGCTGGGCCTGCGCCGGACCGCGGTCCTGGCGGCCGGCGACCCGGCCCTCCTGGTGCCCGCCGAGGAGAGCCGCCGGAGCCGTGCTCTGACCGACTTTCTGAGCCGCCTGCAGCGGCCGCCGCTGGCCGTCTCGGTGCGCCCGTTGCGCGCCGAGTACGGCGCGCTGATGAGCCATGAGGCGGCCTTCCACCGCCGCATGGCGGCCTTCCTCGACGCCGCCGGGGAGCGCTACTCGCCGGTCCTGCTCTCCACCGGCGGCGACGAGGACCGCCGCACCCTGGCCGCCATCGAGGAGCATCGCCAGGGGCCGCCGGTGGCGGTGCCCGGCGGCCCGGATCACCCCGGCCTGGAGGTCGATGGCCTGACACCGGCGGAGTTGGTGACGGCCTACGGCGCCTGCCGGCTCCTGGTCAGCGTCCGGCTCCACCCGGCCATCCTCGCCGCCGGGGCCGGCGTGCCGTCGCTGCTGGTGCCCTACGATCCCAAGGGGAACCACTTCGCCCGCCAGGCCGGGTTGGACCGGTTCACCCTGCCGCTGGAGCGCTTCACCGCCGAGGCCGCCCGCGACCGGCTGGACGAGCTGGAGCACCGCCGCGACGCGGTGGTGGCCGACCTGGAGGAACGGCTGGCGGTGTTGCGGCGGCGCACCGCCGGCGCCCTCGATGAGACCTTCGACCTGCTGCGCGGCAGTGACGTGGAGCGACCGGCGTGAGCCCCTGGCGGCAGCGCGCTGTGGCCGCCGGCCTGGTGCTCCTGGTGGCGGCGACAGGCCACGAGGTGATCACCGGCAAGGAGCACTGGCCGCTGTCGTCGTACCCGATGTTCAGTCGGGTGGAGACCGAAGCCACCGTGGATCGCCTGCGCCTCTACGGCGTCACCCCGGGGGGCGTGCGGGTGGAACTGCGTGGCGACTCCGGCGAGCTGGCGCCGCTGGGGGAGAGCCGATTGCGGGTCGCCCTGGGGCGGCTGGAGGGGGATCCGACGGCCCAGCGTTGTGCCCTGGCCGACGTCTTCGCCCGCTACGAGGCGCGCCGGGCCGCCGGCGAGCATCCCGGGCCGCCGCTGGCCAGCCTCGCCGTCGAACGGCTGACCTGGCGCCTGGAGCCGGGCGGCGAACGCCCGGTGGAGCTGGTCCGCCGGCAAGCGGTGGCGTCCTATGCGCCGGGGACGCCGGAGCCCCGGCCAGGCCGTGGGGAGCCCGGGGTTTGAGCACGGCCACGACGTCGGGCAGAGCGGTGGGCACGGCGCTGGGCAGGGCGCTGGGCAGGGCGGTGCGGCACGCCCGGCAGGGCCTGTTCGCACCCGCCCCGGCCCGCGGCCTGGCGCTGGCCAGGATCGTCTTCTACGGTGGGCTGTTCGTGCTCTACGCCGGCCACGACTTCCGCCTCTGGGGAGAGGTGGGCCCGGTGTTCTGGCGACCGTTGTGGCCGCTGCCGACCGACGTGCCGCCACCGCCGGCGACCCTGGTGGCCGCTGTCTCGCTGGCCTTCAAAGCCTCACTCCTCAGCACCTGCCTGGGCATCGCCACCCGGTGGAGCGCGGCGCTGGCCGCCCTCGCCGGTCTCTTCACCCTCGGTCTGCCCAACCAGTGGGGGGTGACGTTCCACACCGACGCACCTATCGTCCTCCTCCTACTCGTCCTCGCCTTCGCCCGTCTTGGCGACGACCTGGCGTTCCCACCTCGGCGCCGGCCGAGGGCCGCGCCGGCGGCGGACGGCGAGTACCGCTGGCCGCTGGTGGCGGCGCGGCTGACCCTCTGCCTGGTGTTTCTCGCCGCCGGCCTGTCCAAGTGCCTGGCCGGCGGCTGGGACTGGATCGCCTCGGACCACCTGGCGCGGTTGCTCCTCAAGCAGCAGGTCACCTCCCGGCCCTGGTTGGATTGGGGGGTGATGGTAGCGGCCCAGCCGCTCCTCTACCACGGCCTGGCGGCCCTCACCGTGGCCATCGAGCTGGCCTATCCGCTGGCCCTGGTCTGGCGCCGCGCCCGGCCGCTGCTGGTCACCGGCGGGGTGCTCCTGCTGCTCGGCTTCGCCGCCCTGGTGGGCCCCCGCTTCGCCGCCCTCGCCTTCGCCCACGTCTGGTGGCTACCCTGGGAGAGGCTCACGGCGGGGGGGACCCGTGGTCGCTGAGCGGCGGAGCGGGGCTGGCGCCGGCGCCGCCCGCATCGCCGGCCAGGGGGCGCAGATGGCGGTGTCCATCGTCTCCCTTGCGATCCTCGCCCGCCTCCTGGAACCGGCGGACTTCGGCCTCTTGGCCCTGGGCACGGTGTGGCACGGCCTCCTCGGCGTGGTGCGCGACTTCGGGCTGCCGCTGGCGGCGGTCCACCACGGCGCCTCCGGCCGCGGCGTGGACGGTGCGCTGCTCGAACGCCTGCACCGCCACAACCTGCGCCTCCAGGGCGCCCTCGCCCTCTCCAGCTTGGCGGCCGGGCCGCTCTTCGCCCTGGCCTATGGCGACCCCCGGCTGCGCGGCGTGGTGTGGGCGCTGTCGGCGGCCACGGTGTTCCTGGGCACGGCGTCTCCGCCCCGGGCGCTGCTGATCGGCGAGGTGCGCTTCGCCACCCTGGCCGGGGTGGAGGTGGCCGGGGCCGCCGCCGGTGCCGTCCTGGCTGTCGCCTGGGCCGTCGGCGGCGGTGGCTACTGGGCCCTGGTCCTGTTCCACGCCGGGCGCGGCGCGGTGTCCAGCGCCCTCCTCTGGGCCGCCGCCGGCTGGCGCCCCCGGCGCTGGCTGCCCCGGCGTCGGCGGTCCTCGCCCGGGGATGGCAGGGACGTCGGGGGCGCCGCCTCCGACCTACCCGCCGAGGTCCGCGGCTACGGCCGCCGCAGCACCTGGGCCCGGATGGTGGCATACCTCGGCCGCCACCTCGACCGGGCGCTCCTCGGCTTCTTCGTCCCCACCGCCGCCCTCGGCTTCTACCAGCAGGCGCGGCGCTGGTCGTCTGTGCCGGCCCAGGGCCTCCAGGCGCCGCTGCTGGAGGTGGCGGTGTCGCTGCTCAGCCACCGGCGCGGCGAGCCGGCGGCCTTGCGCGCCGGCTTCACCGCCGCCTCCCGGGCCGCCCTCTGCCTGACCTTGCCGGTCCTCACCTTCCTCCTGGTGGAGGCGCCCACCGCCGTCGCCCTGCTGCTGGGCCCGGGATGGGAGCCGGTGGTGCCGCTGTTGCGGCTGCTCGCCGGCGCCTTTCTCGTGGCCGCGCCGCTGGCCCAGGTCAAGTGGTTGTTCCTCGCCCTCGGCCGCACCCGTCGGCAGCTCGCCTGGACCACCGCCGTGAGCCTGGCTCAGGTGGTGGCGGTGGCGGTGGCGGCCAGCGCCGGCACCACCCGGGTGGCGATGGCGCTCCTGGCGGTGGCGGTGGTGACGACGCCGGCCTCCGTCGCCTACGCCTGTGCCGGCACGCCGGTCAAACCCCGCGACTTCGCCGCCGCCCTGGCCCCGGCGGCGCTGGCGGCGGCACTGGCGGCGGGGGCGGTGGTGGTGGCGGCCCCGATGCTGGCGGGGTTGGCGGCTCGGGCGGGTGGAGCGACCTCCACCCCGGCGCTGACCGTGGCCGCGCCCGGGCTGGCCGCGGCCGCCGCCCGGGGCCTGGCCGCCGGTGTCCTCTTCCTGGCCGTCTACACCGCCGGACTGGCGCTCAGCGGCTGGGGCCCCCGCCGTCTGATCAAAGACTTGCGGCGGTTGCGGGCCAGTCCCTCGGGTGACTGATGAACAATTCGGGCTATTCGAAGCGGCGGCGGTCGGCCCGGGTGAGGTGGCGCCAGCGGTCGATCTCGAACGCCTCCAGGCGCTCCAGAGAGTCCCCCGCCGCGAAGAGATACCCCACCGCCTGGCCTACCGCGTCCAGCCCGTAACCCAGCGCCAGGGCGAGGCGCTGGCGGGGGGTGCGGCGGGGGCGGCGGCCGGCCAGCATCTCCCGGCGGTGGCGCAGCCAGCGCACCGCCGGGATGGCCGGCGAGGCGGCGGCGTAGACCAGGCGGCGGAGGGCGCCCCAACCCTCCGCCCGGTAGCGCCCGGCGGCGTAGAGACGGCCTGCGTCGATGCGCAGGAGGACGGTGGAGGCGAGGCGCGACGGGTTGACGTGGGCGATGCGGGCCCCCGACGCCAGGCGAAGCTCGCCGCCATCGGCCACCAGCTCGTCGTGGAGACCGCCGCCCCGGGCGAAGAGATCCTCCAACTCCCCTGGGGCGCGACGCTCCGCGATGGCGGCCAGCGCCGCCATCGCGTAGGAGGCGTTGTGGCCGGGCAGGGCCGCCACCCGGTCGCTGGCCGGAACGGTGGTCGATCCAGTGGCCGAGCCGGTGGCCGGGACGTTGGCTCCCCCGGGCTCGGCGCCGCCCGCCGTCCAGTCGCCATAGGCGGTGAGGAGGTTAGCCCAGGAAAGCAGGGTCGCCGGGTTGGCGTTGATCATAGCGCCGCCCACCGCGACCGGCGGCGGGGCGGCTTCCGGTTTGTGGGCGGCGAGGATCGCCCCGGCCCAGCCCGGTTCTGGGAAGGCGTGGTCCTCGACGAAGGCGACGGCCGGCGCCGTCACCTCGGGCAGCGCCGCCACCCGGGCCCGGTCGAGGGAGGGGACGGCGGCCACCGGCACCCAGGCAGCACGGCAGAACGGGTGGTCCCGGGGTAGGCCTGGCGCCGCGGCCACCGGCCCCACCACCAGGACCTCCAGGCAGGCGGGGTCTTCCTGCCGGCGGAGGTGGTCCCAGGTCAGGGCGACGGAGGAGAAGTCGTCGGCGGTGACCAGGACCACGGTGAGGCGCGGGGCGCCCTGGGCACGGTGACCGACTCCAGCGCTGGCGGCGAGCTGCGACGTGGAGGTCACGCCGCCGCCTCCGCGCCGGGGGCGAGGCGGTGGTAGAGGGCGAGAATCGAATCCACCCAGCGCTCCTCTCCGTAGCACTCCAGCGCCCGCCGCCGGCCGGCCCGCCCCACCGCCTCGGCGGTCTCCCGGTCGGCCAGAAGCTCGCCCAGCACCGCCGCCCAGGCCGCCGGGTCCCCCGGCTCAACCAGCCGGCCGACCGCGGGCGGCGCTCCCGTGGCTCCGGCGTCGGCGCCCGCCCCGAGGATCTCCGGCAGCGCCCCGGCCCGGCTGGCCACCACCGCCGTGGCGCGCATCAGCGCCTCGCTGGCGACGTTGCCGAACGGCTCCTCCCAGAGCGACGGGATCGCTTGCACCCAAGCGCGGTCCAACGCCGCCTCCAGCTCGCGCCGCGGCAGGTGGCCAGCGAAGGTGGTGGCGCCGGCGATGCCCAGCTCCCGGGCCGAGTGCTCCAGGGCGCGCCGCTGCGGCCCGTCGCCGTAGATCTCCAGCCGGGCCTCGGGCCGCTCCCGGACCACCCCGGCGAAGGCGGCCAGCAGGGTCCCGACCCCTTTTTCCGCCGACAGCCGGCCGGCGTAGGCGAGACGCGGCGTCTCCCCCAGGGGCGGCCGGGGCGGGCGCTCCGGCACGCCGTTGGGGATCACCTCCACCGGCAACCGGCCGCCGGCCTCCAGCACCCGTCGGGCGGCGTGGGAGAGGGTGACGTGGGCGTCGAAGGCGTCCTGCCCGGCGCGCCACAGGCGGCGTTGCAGCATGGCCGGCCCCCAACTCCGCCAAGTCAGGCAGCCGTTGGTGAGACAGGGCATCCCCGCCTCGACGCCACAGACGGAGCCGTCGGGCAGCAGCTTGGACCCCTTGGGGCAGACCGCCTTGTAGACCGCGGCGTGGTAGAGGCTCGGCACACCGCGCAGCAGCGGCAGGATCAGCGGCGAGAGCTGCCACAGCATCATGCGTACGTGAACGATGTCGGGGCGCTCCTCGGCCAGCGCCCGGCGCAACGCCAGCGCCGCCGATGGGTTGACCGCCGAGCTGACCACCTGGAACCGGGAGGTGGTGCCGAAACAGAGGTGGTCGGCCACCGGCTCCTGCCCCCCCAGGGGCACCCGGCTGGAGAGCAGGCGCACCCGGTGGCCGCGGTGGCGCAGGGCGTCGCGCAGGGCCAGCATCTGGAGCTCGGCGCCACCCCCGGGGCTACCGTAGTCGTGGACCAGGAGGACCTTCACGGGCCCTCCTCCGGGAGCGGCGCCGGCGCTACCGCCGTGGCGCGCTGTGCCGAGCCGCGGGCCGCCGAGGCTCGGGCCGCCGCCACCAGGGCCAGGCTGCGCCAGCCGTCCTCGAAGGTGGCGAGCGGGGGGGTCGGGACCGGGGCTGGATGGACCGACGTGTCGGCCGCCCCATCCCTGGACGCCCCATCCCTGGCGGCGCTGGCGAAGGCGGCGAAGGCCCGGCGGTACGAGGCTAGCGGCGAGCGCCGTCCCCGGCCTGCCTCGGCGAGGCGGGCCAGGGCCGCCAGGTCGGCGACCAGGGCTCCGAGGCTCTGGCGCACCCGCAGCAGGTTGGCCCCCCAGTGGTGGGACGGCGTGAAGCGGGGGAGGCGCCGCCGCCGGTCCACCTCCAACACTCCGGCATCGCCGTGGATCTCCCAGCGGTCCTGGTCGGCGGTGGCGAAGAGGAAGCTGGATCGCGCCACCAGCCCGCCCTCCATTTCCAGGGCCACCAAGGCCCGCTCCTCGTCCGCCGCGCCCGCTCCCTGGCCGGCCTCGACGCGCGCCGTCACCCCGGTCACCCGCCGGCCCAGGAGATGGGGCAGGAGGTCGAAGTGGTGGCTGGCCAGATCGAGGAGGACGCCGCCGCCGGTCTCGTGCCGCCGCTTCCACCCCGGCAGCTCGCGGCGGGCGGTGGAAAAGAGCGTGCGGACCAGCCGGGGCTCGCCGACCCGGCCCTCCCCCAGCCAGCGACCCAAGGTCTGGAAGGCGGGCTCGAAGCGGTAGTTGAAACCCACCGCCGCCACCCGGTCCGGGCGGCGCCGGGCGGCGGCCAGCAGCTCGCCGGCTTCGGCCAGGTCGGCGGCCAGCGGCTTTTCGACGTAGACGTGGAGACCCGCCTCCAGGGCGCCGCGAGCCAGCGGGCCGTGGGCCGCCGGTGGCAGGCAGATGAAGAGCGCCTCGATCCTCCAGCGAGCGATGAACGCCGGCTCCACCAGCTCCGCCGCGTCGGCCACCACCTCGACACCGGCCAGGTCGGGCCGGCGGCCCGCCTGCGCCTCGGCCACCGCCACCAGATCGAAGTCCTCGGCGGCGCGCAGCAAGGGGAGGTGGATGAGGTGGGCGATGCGGCCACACCCCGCCAGCGCCACCCGTAGCGGCCGGGCGGCGGGGGGTTTGGCGGCCCGGGACTGTGCGGCGGGGGACTGTGCGGCGGGAGTCATCGCTCGCCTCCCCGACGGTCCGGGCCACCGCCGAGGCCGCCGCTGACGGCGAAGTGGACGGCTCCGGCGGCAAATCCCGCCGCCGCGTAGAGGAAGTAGCACCAGTGGCAGGCGGCACCGGCGACGGCGAAGCCGGCCCCCCGGCGGCGGCAGAAGAACCGGTAGAGGGGCAGGTTGAGGGTGAGGACCAGGCCGGCGGCGACGGCGGCGGCAGCGAGGGCCGGAACGCCGAGCCAGGGGCTGGCCAGCACGGCGGCGGTGGCCACCAGGGCGCCGACGGCGCTCCAGCGCCCGGCCGGCGCCAGGTTGAGGTCGGCGCCCAGGTGGCGGCGGCGCAGGATCAGCCGGGTCCAGGGGATGGCCCGGCGCAGGAGATCGGTGCGCAGGATGGACAGCGCCGTCCAGCGCTTGAGGTGTTTGACCTCCAGCTCCTTGTCCAACCGGATGCGGTAGCCGGCGGCCACCAACCGACCGCCCAGCTCGATGTCCTCGATGGAGGCGGTGGGGTAGGCCGGGTCGAAGCCTCCCACCGCTTCGAAGGCGAGGCGGCGGACTGCGCCGCACGCCCCCCAGAAGGAGCCGACCTCCGACCGGGAGGTCTGGTGCACCCAGCGGTGGAGAAGGTTGCGGTACTGGGAGAAGAAGCCTTCGGCACCGGGGTCGTCGTCATAGGAGCCGATGACCGCGTCGGGAGTCGGGACGGCCGCGGCGGAGTTCTCGCCGAACCAGGAGGCCACCCGCCCCACCGTGCCCGGCGGCGCCTCGACATCGGCGTCGAGGAAGAGCAGCACGTCCCCCGCCGCCACCGCCGCCCCCTGGTTGCGGGCCACCGCCGGGCCGCCCTGGCGATCGCGGCGGATCACCCGGAAGCCGGCGGCCTCGGCCCGGTGGGCGGAGTCGTCGCTGCTGGCATCATCGACCACCAGGATCTCCCCGGGGGGCGGGTCGAGGCGTCCCACGGAGTCGAGGCAGCGCTCAAAGGCGTGACCACCGTCGTGGACCGGGACGATGACGGAGACGGCGTCGGCCCGCATGGAACGGTGCGAGGGGACCGCAGCCTCAGCCGGCCGCGGCGACCATGGCCCGGCGGCTCTCCACCAGGCCGGCGAACAGCGGCAGGCCGTCGGTGCCGCCGAGGATCTGCTCCACGGCGCGCTCCGGGTGGGGCATCATGCCCAGCACGTTGCCGCCGCTGCTGACGACGCCGGCGATGTTCCTGGCCGAGCCGTTGACGTTGGCCTCGTCGCTCGCCTCGCCGGCGGCATCGACGTAGCGAAAGACCACCTGGCCCGCCGCCTCGATCTCGTCCAGCATCTCCTCCGGCGCCTCGTAGTTGCCCTCGGCGTGGGCAACGGGCAGGGAGATGACCTGGCCCGCCGAGTAGCCCCGGGTGTAGGGGGTGTCGCTGCGCTCCACCTTGAGGTGGACGTCGCGGCACTCGAAGCGCTGGCGGCGGTTGTGGCGCATGGCGCCGGGGAGAAGCCCCGACTCCAGGAGGATCTGGAAGCCGTTGCAGATGCCGAGCACCAGGCCACCCTCGGCGGCGTGGCGCTGCACCGCCCGCATCATCGGGCTGTGGGCCGCCAGGGCGCCGGCGCGGAGGTAATCACCGTAGGAAAAGCCGCCGGGCAGCACCACCAGGTCGGCGCCTTTCAAATCCTCGTCACCGTGCCAGAGGAAGTACGCCTCCTGGCCGACGACGTGCTTCAGAGCGTGGTAGACGTCGTGGTCGCAGTTGGCGCCGGGGAAGACGACGACGCCACACCTCATGGCTCGTCGCCTTCGACCAGCTCCACCTCGTAGTCCTCCACCACGGTGTTGGCGAGGAGCTTTTCGCACATCTCGCCCACCATCTCGCCGGCCTGGCCGGCGTCGGTGGTGTCCAGGTGGATCTCGAAGCTCTTGCCGGCCCGCACCTGGTCGACCTGGTCGAAGCCCAGGCCCTCCAATGCGCCCTGGATGGCCTTGCCCTGGGGATCCAGGATCTCGCGTCGGGGGTACACGGTCACTTTCGCCAGCATCGTTAGGTTCTCAAGCTCCCGGCCCGGCGGCGGCGCTTGCCGCCCACAGGCCCATCTGGGTTCCGCCCGGCGGCCGCACCTCGATCCACGGGCTGACCCGGTCCTGCTCGGCGACCGCGACCTGCGCCGCCGAGCCCTCCCGCGCCAGCGCCTCGCCGATCTCTTCGGCGGCCAGCTCCGGACTGTTGTTGGTTTGGGACAGGTGGTAGAGGACGACCCAGCGCAGCCGGTCGCAGACCAGCTCGGGCAGCCCTTCGGCGGCGGCGTGGTTGGATAGGTGGCCGTGACCGCCGGCGACCCGCTGCTTCAGCACCCAGGGGTAGGGCCCGTCGCGCAGCATGGTCAGGTCGTGGTTGGTCTCCAGGATCAGGACGTCGAGCTCCACCAGCCGCGCCCAGGCCAGCCGGCTGCGGCTGCCGATGTCGCCGGCCAGGCCGAGGCGGCCGCCCTCCGAGTCGGTGACCACCAGGCCCACCGGCTCCCGGGCGTCGTGGGGGATGGTGAACGGCTCGATCTCGAAGCCGCCGATCACCTCCGGCCGTCCCGAGGAGATGGTGTGGCACAGCTTGTGGGCCTGCTCGGAGAGGTTGGAGACGTTCTCCAGCGTGCCCTCGGTGGCGTAGATCGGCATGCCGTGGCGCCGCGCCAGGCGATCAACGCCGCGGCAGTGGTCCCGGTGCTCGTGG
>Ga0102947_1000089_pt1 | contig 31436 bp, 22 predicted proteins | sample SalPon2A_A_D2_MG_FD_78210 | JGI IMG/M metagenome (GOLD analysis project Ga0102947, IMG submission 78210) | Soil microbial communities from South San Francisco under conditions of wetland restoration - Salt Pond MetaG R2A_A_D2_MG | ecosystem: Environmental > Terrestrial > Soil > Wetlands | place... | reverse complement strand
GGGACGGCTTTTGTGGATCATTTAATATTTCCGCGTTTTGTTCTGCCTTATGGTAAAGACTGCGTCCTGGCGATGGAATCGGATGCTGACAATGTCTATAAATACACGGATACCGACGGTGATGGCAAGGCAGACAAGAAGGAACTTTTCACCATCAACTATGGCCGTTCCGGAAACGTGGAACACCAACAGGCCTTTATGTATTACGGCATGGACAATTGGCTTTACAGTACGGTAAATGCCTTCCGGGTCCGGGAAACCCCGGCAGGAGTCATCCGTGAGGATACAGGGTATAACCGGGCACAGTGGGGGGTTACCCATGATGATGATGGAAAACTCTGGTTTTTAGGGGGCGCCAGCGGGCTTCCCTCTCAATTTCAATTTCCTGTGCACTACGGCAACTTTAATTTTGACCATGAATTTGCCGAGGGATTTGAGGTCCCCTGGGGTGCGCCGGTAAAAGTTGCCGATCTGCAGGAAGGGATGGACAGGGTTCGCCAGCCGGACGGCGGTCCAAACAGGGTAACGGGTGCTGCCGGAAATGATATATACAGGGGGGACCGGCTGCCAAAGGAGGTATATGGACAATTATTTTACGGAGAACCCGTGGCTCGTATTGTCAGGCAGGTAAATCCGGTGGTGACCGAAGGACTCACCACGTTGCACAATGTTTATCAGGATCAGAAATCCGAATTCATGCGTTCCACAGATCCTTTGTTCCGTCCCGTTGATATGGCAACAGCCCCCGATGGCACTTTATATATTGCCGACATGTACCATGGTATCATCCAGGAAGGTCAATGGGCGCAAAAAGGGACGTATCTCCGGACTAAAATTGAACAGTACCAATTAGATAAGGTAGTTGGGCTGGGACGTATATGGCGCATTACGCACAACAGCCGGGAACGTGATTTGAAACAACCCCGGATGTTCAATGAAAGTCCGGCGGAACTGGTTGCACATCTGGAACACCCGAATGGTTGGTGGAGGGACAAGGCGCAACAGCTGCTCGTTCTGGCCGGGGATAGAAGTGTGGTACCTCAACTGGAACATATGATACGGGAAAGCGACTTTCTTTTGGCCCGTTTTCATGCGCTGTGGTGTCTGGAAGGGCTGGCCGCTTTGAACCCCCGGTTGCTGAATGATCTTTTAAAGGATCCCAATCCACGTATGCGTATTCAGGCAATGAGGGCCAGCGAAACAAGCTACAAATCCGGCAACAAATCCTTTGACGATGCGTACATGCTCTTGTTAAAGGACGACAACGTGGATGTTGTGATTCAGGCGATGCTTACTTCCCGCATTTTAAAAGTGCCTTCGCTGAATACAACCCTGGAGCAATTGCTTAAAACAAACATGGCAAAAGGTGTTCAAACCATCGGGAATCAAATTTTACATCCGACTGAGGTCAAAAGATGGTGGGAAATGAGGGATTCCGAACTTACCGATGCCCAGAAGAAAACCATGGAAAAAGGAGCTGTTATTTTTAACGAACTCTGTGTTCAATGCCATGGAAACGACGGGAATGGAACTCCCTTGGGTGAAGGGTTGGTGATGGCACCTCCGTTATCAGGATCATTCCGGGTCCAGGCCCATCCCGAATACACCATAAAAACAGTCATGCACGGGATGCAAGGGCCCCTGGACGGCAAGACCTATCCCGCAGGATTCATGGTGGGGAATAAAGAACAATCCGATGAATGGATCGCAGCCGTTGTGTCCTATATCAGGCAAAATCTGTCGAATGAGGCAAGTATGGTAACCATGGAAGATGTCGCCAGGGTAAGGACAAAAACCGCCGGGCAGGCGGGGGCTTATAAATATGATGAGCTTATCAGTTCGGTCCCCCGGGCCATGGAACCGACAGATGCCTGGAAGATCACTGCCAGCCATACGGTACCAACACGGATTGGCGGGACCGCCGCTCCCGCCAGTGCTTTTAATTTTGAGGGATGGAGTACAGGCGGAAATCAGGAAAAGGGCATGTGGTTTCAGGTTGAACTTCCCGAAACGACACGGATATCCGAATTGCACTTCAATTCCCCGCCCAGGTGGAGGGGTTGGTCACCGGATGCACCACCCCCCCTGCAAACCTATCCCCGGTCTTATCGGCTTGATGCATCTTTGGACGGTGTGCAATGGAATACCCTGGCGGAAGGTAGTGGCTCTGCCGCTGATGTTATAATTTCTTTTGACCCGGTTGAAGCCAAATTCCTGAAAATTACACTCCGGAATGACGTCAATGAAGGAGAAGAAATTCCCTGGACCATGAGAAGGCTGACCGTGTACGGTTTGATGAATGCTATGGCCCAATAACCTGGTCCGGTCTTTTAAAGAAGTCCGGAAGCCGTGGGTTCTGAGGTTCCGGTGTAAAGGTTCAGGTTGATATCCGCTGTCTAATACTACCTGCTTGGGATCATGGGAATTTGGAATTTGATCATTGCTTATCATTTCATATAAAGGTCAACCAACCCTTCGGGCGTGGTAACATAGATGACTTTTTCTTCCCGGTCAACTTTTGTAATTATATCGTCATTTATTGGGATCAACAGGTGTTTGCCATCTTTTTCGGCTTCAAAAAGGGCCTGCGAGGCCGAATCGTTTACTGCGGTAATAATGCCAATATGGCCATGATACCTGTCCTGCAGGGCAAAACCGATGACTTCATGATAATAGAATTGGCTTCCGCTCAATTCAGGAAGGTGTTCTAATGGAAGATATAATTCGGAACCGAGGATCCTGTCCGCGCCTTTTTCGTCATTGATTTCCTCAAATTGAATACGGAGCAGATTCGATTTGTGCAACCGGCATTTACCAATAAAAAATGGAACCAGGTTGTTTCCCAATGAAACAAGGACTGATTCCATATTGTCGTAAATTTCGGGATCATCGGTATCCAGTTTTACCAATACCTCTCCCCTGAAACTATATTTTGATACGATCCTGCCCAGGTAGAAACATTCTTCCTTTTGCATCCCGTATGGGGTCTTATTCCTCTTCTTCGTCCGCAGCTTTGTCTTCAACGTCCGGTTCCGCGGTGGTCTCTTCAACTGCCTCCTCTGCTGATGCTGCCGCCTCTTCAGCGGGAGCAGCTTCCTTAGCAGGCGCTGCCTTTTCCTCTTTAACCGTTTCCGGTGCATCTTCTGCAACGGCAACCTCTTCAATCTCCGCTACGGCTTCCGCTTTATCTGCCGCCTCATCAGCTTCGCCATCTTCCGCTGCGTTCGCCTTTGCCTCCTCTGATTTAGCAGCTGCAGGGGTTTCTTCCACTGGGGCTACCTCCTCAGCCACGGCTACGGTTTCCGGTTCGCTTCCTGATGCCGCCTCTATAGTTCCTCCGGCTTCTGTTCCTTCTGCGGCCTCCCCGGCCACCTCAGTTTCTGCTTCAACGGCAGCTAAAGCACGTTTCTCGCTGACCTCTTTTTCGGCCTGCAGTGCCTTGGCTTTCGCTTCTGCCTTCGCCTTGTCTAATCCTTCTTCCTTCCTGGCAATTGTTTTTTCCTTATCTGCCAACCAGGCATTGAACTTTTCATCTGCCTGTTCTTCGGTGAGTGCACCTTTCTGTACCCCGCCCAGCAGGTGATGCTTTAACAAAACGCCCTTATAGGATAAAATCCGCCTGGCCGTTTCGGAAGGTTGCGCCCCGTTCTGTAACCACTGAACAGAATGGTCCACATTGACTTCTATGGTTGCAGGATTTGTATTGGGGTTGTAGATCCCTAATTTTTCAAGGAATTTTCCATCTCTTTTTGATCGTACGTCAGCAGCTACGATCCAATAAAATGGTTTTCCTTTTTTTCCGTGTCTTTGTAATCTGATTCTAACTGGCATATCACATTAATTTTGCAGGGTGCCCGACCCTAATTATTAATTCTGTTATTCCCTAAAACGGGGTGCAAATATACTTCATTTCTTTAAATGCACAATACTTTGAAATAAAACCTTTATTCTCTTTCAGCCAGTTGATCCTTCCCCATAACCAAATTGGATTTATGGGCGGCCACCAATTCGTTAATTTGTTGGATCACCCCGGGATGCTGGTCCGATATATCAAAATTCTCGCCTGGGTCATGGTTTACGTTGTACAGGATCGGCGGATCATGCACTTCCCTTTTTCCAAATTCACCATAAGAACCCTCGGTAATAAAATGTGCTTTGAAATCCCCCAGCCGGGCAGCAAAAAGATCGGTCCCCCTGTAGAAAAGGATGCTTTTACGGGGACCTGGTTTACGTTCCAACAGGGTTTTGCTCAGGTCCATTCCATCAATGATCCGGTCATCAGGGATTTTGGCCCCTGCCATTTTGCTGAATGTAGTAAAGAGATCCATAGCGGAACCCAAATCGGCTATCACCCCAGGTTGTACCATTCCGGGGGCCCAGAATATTCCCGGCACCCGGACACCGCCCTCCCAGGTGGTTCCCTTTCCTGCTCTGAGAAGTCCGGCGCTACCCCCATTGTTTTTGAAGGTTAACCAGGGACCATTATCCGAAGTAAAGACGACAATGGTGTTGTCTGCAAGTCCAGTCTCTTCCAGCGCCTCCAGGATAAAGCCTACCCCCTGATCAATTTCCTCCACGACATCCCCATACAACCCACGTTGACTCCTTCCCGTAAATTCTTCTGAGGCAAACAACGGGATATGAGGCAGATTATGTGCTAAATACACAAAAAAGGGTTGCTCTTTATTCCTTTTAATAAAGGCAACCGTTTCCTCTGAATACCTTTTGGAAATCGTATGCTGGTCGGCAGGCCTTTCAATAATTTGCTTATTCCTCAGCAGGGGAACATTAAAATGTTCTGTTTTAATAGCTTCATCTGGCTGTTGCCAGTATTCCATATAGGGGATTTCCGAAACCAGGTCCATATCGTTGGAATACGGGATCCCAAAATAATAATCAAATCCATTATTTGTTGGCAGGTACTGTTCCTTATGTCCCAAATGCCATTTGCCGATACATGCGGTGCGATAACCAACTCCTTGCAATTGCTCTGCCAGGGTGATCTCATTCGCCGGCAATCCGTTTTTGGAGTCCGGGTAGAGCACTCTTGATGTATTACTGGACATACCGCTGCGGACGGTGAGTCTACCGGTCAACAGAGCCGCCCTGCTCGGGGTACAAACACTGGCCGCTACATAAAAGTTGGTCCATTTCTGTCCTTCGTGCGCCATGCGATCCAGGTTGGGTGTTTTAATGGAAGGGTGACCGTATACACCGAGATCTCCATATCCCAGATCATCCGCAAAAATAATGATGAAGTTAGGCGTTCGTTTACCTTCTTCCCGGCTATTTGTCTTCATGCACATGGTGACCCAGAATAATAAACTTATAAGAAAGGCAAACCCCTTTATTTTTATAAGAATTTTCATGTCGCAGTCTTTGCCGGACTGAAGATACTAAGATTGGTCAAGAGTTTGACGATCTAAAAAACAAACGTTGATAACTACTGACAATTCCCTTTTTTCAAACTACCCCTTTTCCGTATTTTTATCGGTGCCTTTTTCAGCACAAGACCAATTGGGCCAAAACCGTTACGCGGGTGATGATTCTGGTCTGTGAACCCTTTCCGATTGTCCCGATAGATATGGGGATTAACGGTGGATGAAACCCTGAACTACCTATGTATTTAATTTTTGATACTGAAACTACCGGATTACCCAAAAGGTGGGATGCCCCGGTTACCGATACGGACAACTGGCCGCGATGTGTGCAAATTGCCTGGCAACTCCACGACGGTATGGGGAATTTACTGGAGCATCAGGACTACCTGATACAGCCGGACGGTTTTAATATCCCCTACGATGCAGAACAAATTCACGGGATCTCCACGGAATTGGCGGAAGAACGGGGAAAACCATTGGAAGAAGTACTGGCTTCCTTTAATGATGCGCTTGGGAAGACAAAATTTATCGTTGGCCAGAATGTAGGTTTTGATGTAAATATCATCGGGGCGGAATACCATCGGCTCCGGCTGAAAAATCCCATCCAGGAATTACCTGTGCTGGATACGTGTACTGAGGAAACGGCCTTACTTTGCCAGATTCCCGGAGGTCGGGGGGGTAAATTCAAATTGCCCACACTTACCGAGCTCCATGAATACCTGTTCAATCTCCCATTTGCCGAGGCGCACAACGCCACGGCCGATGTTGAAGCCACGGCACGCTGTTTCTTCGAACTGGTGCGCAGGAGGCAATATGGCATTGGGCAATTGGACGTACAGCCCGACTATTTCGAAAAATTCGCCAAAGCCAATCCTGAGGAATTCACGCTGGTCGGTCTGGAGCATATCAATTTAAAGGAAGCTTCAAAAAAAATAAGCAGGCAACCAGGCGGCCCCGATGGCATTGAAGTTACCCATGAAGAGATCAATGCGAATTTAAAAACACTCGAAGACGAAGAATTTGTTCACCTGCACAACCACTCCCAGTTTTCGGTCTTGCAATCCACCATTAAAATAAAAGACCTGGTACGCTGTGCCGCGGAAAATGAGATGCCTGCCGTGGCCATTACGGATCATGCCAACATGATGGGGGCCTTTCATTTTGTTAGGGAAATTAAGTTGCATAACAAAACGGTGGCCGAACAGAACATCAAAGCCATAAACAAAGGAACGGACCGCTTACAAAAGGAGTTAGTGCCTATCATTGGTTGTGAGTTCTTTGTCTGTGAGGATCACACGAATAAAAACCTGAAGGATTATGGATACCAGGTGGTGTTCCTGGCCAAAAACAAAAACGGGTACCACCATCTTGCAAAAATGTCTTCGATCGCCTATACCGATGGTTTTTATTATGTACCACGGATCGATAAAAAGATCGTTGAACGCTACAGGGAAGACCTCATAGTGCTTACCGGAAATCTCTATGGCGAAGTCCCTTCCAAAATACTGAATGTGGGAGAAAGGCAGGCTGAGGAGGCACTCCTTTGGTGGAAGTCGCAATTTAAAGATGACCTGTATGTGGAAATTATGCGCCACGGGCAGGAAGATGAGGACAGGGCTAATCAGGGACTTATAGCGCTTGCGAAAAAGCACCGGTTAAAGTTGGTGGCCACCAATAATACCTACTATTGTTCGAAGGAGGATGCGGAGGCACATGATATCCTGCTTTGTGTTAAAGACGGAGAGAAGCACGCCACGCCTATTGGAAGGGGCAGGGGGTATCGATATGGCTTGCCAAACCATGAGTATTATTTTAAGACTTCCGACGAGATGAAGACTTTGTTCAAGGACCTGCCGGAATCCATTTTGAACACTCAGGAGATCGTTTCCAAGATTGAACCCTTTGATCTCGCGCGGGATGTACTTTTACCTGCCTTTGAAATTCCTTCCGGATTCAGGGTTAAAGAGGATGCCGAAGCCGGGGGTAAACGCGGAGAGAACGCCTATTTAAGGCATCTGAGCTATGAAGGGGCTAAAAAACGTTATGGGGAAATTACCCAAGAACTGACGGAACGGATCGATTTTGAATTGCAAACCATTGAGAATTCGGGGTATCCAGGCTATTTTTTGATCGTTGAGGATTTTATACGGGAGGCCAGAAAAATGGGAGTGTCGGTTGGACCGGGCCGGGGGTCCGCAGCCGGTTCTGTAGTGGCCTATTGCCTGGGCATTACCAATATAGATCCCCTGAAATACGACTTGCTGTTTGAGCGCTTCTTAAATCCGGACCGGGTTTCCATGCCCGATATTGATATTGATTTTGACGATGAAGGCAGAGGCAAGGTGATGGAGTACGTCATTGGCAAATACGGATCCAACCAGGTTGCCCAGATCATTACCTATGGCACCATGGCCGCAAAATCTGCCATTAGGGACACGGCGAGGGTTTTGGACCTGCCCCTAAATGACGCGGACCGAATTGCAAAACTCATTCCTGCCATGTCAAAACTAAGCAGGATCTTCAGCATTCCCGAAGCCGAGCTCAGGCACAGGTTCCGGGCAGACGATCTGCAGAAGGTGAACCAGCTATTGAATATTTCCGAAGGGGATGATTTGGAAGCCCGGACCGTGAACATGGCCAGGGTACTGGAAGGATCGCTTCGGAATACCGGGATCCATGCCTGCGGGGTCATTATCACCCCGGATGACATTACTAATTTTGTGCCGGTTGCCACGGCGAAGGACTCGGACCTCTATGTGACCCAATTCGACAATTCGGTTGTGGAAAATGCGGGGTTGTTAAAGATGGATTTCCTGGGGTTAAAGACACTGACCTTAATAAAGGATACGGTGAAGATTGTAAAGGCCCGGCAAGGTATTTTGTTGCAACCCGATGAATTTCCACTGGATGATGCAGCGACCTACGCATTGTTTCAAAGAGGAGATACAGTAGGTATTTTTCAATATGAGTCCGTGGGGATGCAAAAGCATCTTAAAGAATTGAAGCCTACCGTCTTTGATGATCTCATTGCCATGAATGCCCTCTACCGGCCCGGACCCATGGAATATATCCCAACCTTTATTCAGCGTAAAAACGGTTTTGCCGAAATTAGTTATGACCTCCCCGTAATGGAGGAATACCTCAGGGAAACCTATGGTATCACCGTGTATCAGGAGCAGGTGATGCTGTTATCACAAAAACTGGCCGGCTTTTCAAAGGGCGAAGCCGACGTACTTCGTAAAGCCATGGGGAAGAAGATCTTACCCTTGCTTCAAAAGCTGAAACCACAATTCCTTGACGGGGGTGAACAAAACGGTCATCCGCGGGATATCCTTGAAAAGATATGGAAAGACTGGGAAGCATTTGCATCCTATGCATTTAATAAAAGTCATTCAACATGCTACGCCTATATTGCCTATCAGACGGCTTATCTCAAGGCACACTACCCCGCCGAATATATGGCGGCAGTCCTTTCCAACAATATGAACGATATTAAGCAGGTAACCTTCTTCATGGAGGAATGCAAGCGAATGGGGCTGGAAGTACTGGGCCCCGATGTCAATGAATCATATTACAAATTTGCAGTAAATAAAGACAATGCAGTACGATTTGGCATGGGTGCTATTAAAGGGGTTGGCCGGGCAGCCGTGGAAACCATAGTGACACATCGGAAGAAGGACGGCCCGTACAAATCTGTTTTCGATCTGGCGAAACGCATAGATCTGAGGGCCGCCAACAAAAAATCTTTTGAGAACCTGGCCCTGGCCGGCGGGTTTGATTCTTTTGGGGATACCCACAGGGGACAGTACTTTCACGATGAGGGCGATGGCATCACATTTTTGGAAAAGGTATTGAAGTACGGCGCAAAATATCAGGAAAGCGAAAATTCTTCCCAGGTAAGCCTCTTTGGTGATGCCAGTGAAGTGCAGATCCCGGAACCCATTGTACCCCCCTGTGACGAATGGGGTACCATGGAAAAATTACGGCGCGAAAAGGAAGTCGTGGGAATCTATATTTCGGGCCATCCCCTGGATGATTTCCATAAAGAGATCAGTGCGTTCAGCAATGCACAGGTCTCCGATTTTACCGCACTAGAGGAATATGTGAATCGGGAGCTTTGTGTCGCCGGGGTCATTACGGATGTTCAGCACCGGGTGTCTAAAAACGCCAAGGGTTGGGCCTTGTTTACCATGGAGGATTATTCTGATTCCTTCGAATTCAGAATTTTTGGCGAGGAATACTTAAGGTTCCGTCACTTTTTGATGATCAATTCCTTTGTTTTTATCAAGGCATTAGTAAAAGAGGGATGGGTAAACCGGGATACCGGTAAAAAGGGAGATCCCAGATTACAATACAACAGTTTTATGCTGCTTCAGGAGGTTATGGAAACCTTTGCTAAAAAACTCACCATTAAACTTAATATTGATGGCCTGAAGGAAAAAAATATCCTGGAATTAAAGAAAACGCTCGCCTTACATAAGGGCAAGCACCCATTACATTTTACGCTGTACGAAATGGAAGAGGAAATCAAGGTCACATTATCAAGCAGAAAACAGAAAGTACAGATCACCAGTGAACTGTTATCAACATTGGAAGACCATGAAGTGCATTACAAATTGAACTGATTAAAATTGACGGCGAGGACCTTATTTTATTCGTATTGCCCATAAATATTACCAATGGCATCATAGGAAAAATGAATATATTTGGGGTAATGAATAGGAAGAATAATTGACTAACTTTGCGTAATATTAAAATTTTAGGAAAATGGCAGTAGAAATAACGGATGCTACTTTTGATGAAGTAGTCCTGAAAAGTGATAAACCGGTGGTAGTGGATTTTTGGGCAGCCTGGTGCGGACCGTGCAGAATGGTGGGGCCCATCATTGATGAAGTCAGCAACGAATATGAAGGCAAGGCAGTAGTCGGTAAGGTAGATGTGGATGCCAATCAGGAATTTGCTGCAAAGTACGGGGTTCGGAATATCCCCACAGTACTGGTTTTTAAAGATGGTGAAATCGTAACCAGGCAGGTTGGGGTTTCTCCCAAGAAAGTCTATACAGATGCCATTGATGCCGTATTGTAAACATGTAAGTCACCTAACGGTAACATTATAATCAAAAAAATCCTGTCAAGACAGGATTTTTTTTTTGCCGTATACCAAAGTTTTAACGCGCTCTATCATTGTGGATTCTCTGTCTGCTCCCATGGATGCGAACGAATTTATCCCGGAATTCTGCGCCCGGGGATCTGTCTATCTTCCGTATCTTTGTATCATGAACCTGCAGTCAGAGCTACATAAGGCATCCCTCTTTCAAAATCTGGAACTTTTGGCCAATCAGGTGGTAGAGGGTTTTATCAGTGGTATTCATAAGAGCCCCTTTCACGGTTTTTCAGCCGAATTTGCGGAACACAAAATTTACAATACCGGGGAAAGCACAAAGCATATCGACTGGAAACTATTCGCCAAAACCGACAAGCTGTACACAAAAAGGTATGAGGAGGAGACCAACCTGAGGTGTCATATGATCCTTGATAATTCGGCCTCTATGTATTATCCTGAGATTGGAAGGCTGTCTATTGACAACCTCAACAAAATCGGGTTTGGAGTACTGGCCATAGCGGCGCTTATGAATTTACTGAAGAAACAGCGGGACGCTGTTGGCCTCAGTGTTTATTCAGATGACTACAGCTATTATGCGCCCGAAAAAGGGAGTGAACGGCACCACCAAATGTTGCTTGCCAAATTAAGTGAGATCAGCCTGGAAACCCAACCAGGCAGGAATACTGAAACTTATGCGTATTTGCATCTGATCGCCGAAAAAATTAAACGCCGCAGTCTTATATTCCTGTTTACGGATATGTTCCAGACGGCCACGGACGATGAAAAACTTTTCGATGCGCTGCGGCATCTGAAATACAATAAACACGATGTGGTGCTCTTTCACCTTCTGGACCAGGATACGGAACTTCATTTTAATTTTGAGAATACGCCAAAGCGATATATTGATGTGGAGACAGGCGAACATATCGACCTGTATTCGGATTCCATAAAGGAGGCCTATGAGGCAGGGCTTACCCAATACCTGGAAACTTTAAAATTGAAGTGCGCTCAGTATAAGATAAAATATGTGGGCGTGGACATCCGGGAAAGGTTCTCAAAGGTCCTTAACACCTTTATGATAGAACGACAAAAGTTTTTGTAATCACCTTGAACAGTCTTTACCCCTGTAAACCAATGACCTCACAGGCAGCCTGCAGGCAGAAGCTCGTTGGATACCGCGTACACTGCCATATATTTCCCTGCAATGCCACACCGTACGTTTAAACGTTCGGGAAGGCCTCCACCTTCCAGGCATTGAATGGAGGGTACATCCTTTAAATTCGGACCCCGTAATCGAAATTCTTCCAAATATTTAGTACATTGAATGATTCCTCTTACAGTATTGTAAATTACGGCAGGTACACGTTATAACGCAAAATGACATCCATGAAATTAAGTAAACCCGTATTGACCCTACTTTGTCTGGGACTGACCATAGCTGCATTTTCGCAGCAGATTTCCAGGGATGAGCTCGTTTTTCTGACCCCTGAATGGAAGGGCCAGCGGCTGGCGGATGGCCGTCCTTATGTATACGACATTATTTTAGATCGAATGAAACTGGTAACCCTCGAGGAGGCATGGGCCGTTTTAAAGGGGGAAAATTACAAATATCAATATGCGGAAGGCTGGCAAACCATTAATCCCGATAGTGTATTGGTAGGCAGGGCAGTAACTGCGGTATTTATGCCTGGCCGGCCGGATATTCATCGAGTAATTGATGAGCGTGGCCATCAGCGGGATGGGCGTATCAAATCTCAAAATGCCTGGACGATCGATTTATTGATCAAAGGCGACGTGTATGTGGTTGACCAGTTTGGGGCACATATCGATGGTCCTACCATAGGGGATAACCTTGGCAATTCTATTTTTGCGAAAACCGGAAACGGAATTGTCTATGATGGCGCTATCCGCGATATAGACGGGTTAAAGGAAATAGGCTCCTTTACCTCATTTTTCCGAAGCTATCACCCGTCTCATCACCTCAACAATCCCAATGGGGACCTGAACACCACCCTGGTGGGTATAAATACACCTACGAGGATAGGTATGGCCACGGTAATGCCGGGTGATATCGTACTTGGCCGGGACGGAGGTGTTATCTTTATTCCCCCTCATCTTGCGGAAAAAGTAGTTAAAACTTCAGAAATCGTTCGCCTCCGTGATATGTTCGGACACTTGCGGCTAAGGGAACAAAAATATACGCCTGGGCAAATTGACAGCCGTTGGTCTGATGAAATTGAAAAGGATTTTTCAAAATGGCTCAACGATCATATCGATGAACTTCCGGTACCAAAGGCTCAGATAATGGAGTTGCTCAAGACCAGGACCTGGTGATTGGATCCATTGGAGCCGGGCAAATAACATGATTTATTCAAAGAATGGAACACCTTGCGCAGCGTACTTCCGCATGCCTTCTTCATTAATCTCCACACCGATTCCCGGTTTTTCGGATAGTGTGATAAAACCATTTTCCACCATGGTGCCTTCAAAGGTGACGATCTCCCCGAACATGGGGTTATTATGGAAATAAATCTGCCATTCCAGGATCATAAAATTAGGCACAGAAGCGCAAACATGGCACGAGGCCATAGCACCCAGATATGAGGCAACCATGTGGGGAGCAAAAGGTACATAATACAAATTGGCCAGGTTGGCGATGCGCTGCCCTTCGCCCAGACCTCCCGCTTTTTGAAGATCGGGCATGATCACATCTACGGCCCCCCTTTCCAACAAGGGCCTGAAACCATAGGCCAGATAATGATTTTCCCCGGCACAAATAGGGGTACTGGTAGATTCGGTGATCTTTTTGTATGCTTCCACGTTTTCTGCGGGTATGGGTTCCTCCAGCCACATCATGTTCAATGGCTCCAGTGCCTTGGCCACGCGCTCCCCGGAAGGCGCATCATAGCGCCCATGCATGTCGGCACATATATCGATATCGGGGCCCACCGCTTCCCGTGCGGCAGCCATCTGATCATACATCCTCCGGACCTCAGCAGGACTGGCGGTCCAATTGTATTTATCGTATTTATTGGGGTCATTGGCCTGGTCCAAATCAAATTTTACGGCCGTAAAACCCATGTCAACGGCCTCTTTTGCCGACTGGGCAAAGTCCTTTGGTGCAGGTAATTTGTTTTGGTACAGGGCCGTATCCATATACACCCTTATCCTTTCCCTGAACTTGCCTCCCAATAACTGATATACTGGCAGACCAAGGGCCTTCCCTGCCAAATCCCACAGGGCTGTTTCTACAGCGGTCAATACAGATATGTACATCCCCGCCTGTGCCCCCTCAAAAAAACCTCGTCTCCTTAAATCTTCAAAAAGGCGATGGACATTTAGGGGATTCTGTCCCTTCAAACGCTCCCCAAATATTTTGACCAGGTGATAGGTCCCGGGAGTGGCATCCACCCCTTCTCCATGCCCGACAATATCCTGATTGGAACAGATCTTCACAAACAGGCTGTGTCCTCCGCGAATGTATCCGCATTTGATGTCCGTAATTTTCAAATCTTTTGGGGCCGACATTTTTGGGGCACGGGCAATGGCCTCCGTATATCCCTTGCCATAGGTTACAAATGGTAAAGCCGTTATGGCCGTGGTTGCCGTAGCCATGCTTAGAAAGTCCCTTCTTGAATTTTTCATAGTACCCAATGTTTTAACTAAATGTAGTCTGCGATTATCCCGGGAACGTCGACTAGACTTTCTCCGGAACAGGATCTGCATATTCTTCGGTAGGCTTACCGTGCCAGTAAGACGCTAAAATAGATCCTGTAATATTCATTAGCGGCCCAAATACCGCCGGTGCAAGGCCCATCGTAGCGATCTTGCCAAGGGAGTTGGCGATACCGGATGCCAGTCCGCCATTTTGCATGCCCACCTCCAGGGCAATTGTACGCGCATCCTGTTCCGACATCCGGAAAAGGCGTGCATACCAATACCCGAGGGAATAGCCAAACAGGTTATGAATAAGGACCAGTAGCATCAATAGCCCGCCGATCTCCAGAAGGCTGTCCCTTCCGGCAGCCGTTATGATGGTGATAATCACCCCAATTGCCAGCATGGAGATCATAGGCATGGCCCGGTCCAGCCATTTGGCACCGTCACCCCTTAATTTGTTAAACAGTAACCCTGCGCCGATGGGCAGGATAATCATTTTTACAATGCTCCACATCATGCTGAGTACATCAATTTCAATAAACTCACCTGCCAGCAGTTTCATCAGCAGGGGTGTTATAAAAGGGGCAAGTAAAGTGGCTATGGAGGTAATGGTGATCGACAGTGCCACATTCGCCTTTGCCAGGTATGCCATGACATTGGAGGCAACACCGCTGGGTGAACAACCTATAAGTACGATACCCGCGGCAATTTCAGGCGGGAAATCGCTGAATTTTGCCAACGCAAAACCAATGACGGGCATGATCATCAATTGAGCCGAAACCCCGATCATAACCCCTTTCGGCGTCCTGAAAACCGCTGCAAAATCCTGTACACTCATCGTTGTCCCCATTCCGAACATGATGACCTGAATGAGCGGAATGATAAGGATGGTGAGCTTAAATCCTGCCACTTGGGTAAATAAATGGGGGTAGTAAAGCGCCAGGGATACCCCGGCAAATATCATCGTGGTAAAAACCAATCCCTTGAACGTTTTATAGCCATTAAACCCCAGGGCGAGTGTGGCAAAAAAACCGAGAATTATGAGTCCGGCGTGCGCAATATCACCCATAAAAATCATAGCGACAATGACCAGGAAAAGAAGAGCGGCGATCCCGAGGGATATGGAGTAAAGATTGACTTTTTTCAATGGATATTTGGTTTGATTAGTTGCTGTTAACGAATTCTTTGGTGATGCGACCTTTCAGATCAGGCTATAATTTATAGGCCTGCCTTGCCAGAAGTTTCCATTGGCCCTTTTGTTTCTGAAAGACCATCAGACATCCTATCCTGATTTCCACAGGATTTCCGGCGTTAAGGGCATCGGTGATGAAAATATGTCGGACCATGGCCGTATTTCCCGAAATGGATATGGTCTGATCAGCGGGTACAATGGTTATAAAATCAAAATCACCATGAACGACTGCCTCAATGTATTGCGGTTTGTTTTCTATGGTACCACTTGAATGCCCATAGGTGAGAGATTCGGCCGTAAGATCCGTCAGGGTGGCTTCATCCCTGTCGACCATGGCTTTGTACAAAGATGCAACGGCCTTTGCTATCCTTTCCTTATCAGGTGTAGTATCCTGTGGATATAGGGAAAATACAAAGAGAACGGCCGCCAATATCAGGACACTTTTGCCATATTTCTTCCAGGTAGTCATGCGCTTCATAGTCTGGGCAAGGTATTGAGTACTGCTTTTGCCATCAATCTTTTTTGGCATTTAAATAATCTTCCAGTTCTTTCCTGCTCATCGGCAGTTTACCGTCGGGATAGGCTTCAATCCAGTTCCTGAAATCCGCATTTATTTCGGCGGTCCATTTCGTATCAATCTGTCCCGGCGTATACTTCTTCTCCCGCAATCGCTGAAAACCGAACTGATCGCGAAGACCGACAACTTCCGAAGAAAGTACCAATTCGGCAACGAGGTGTGCCGGTATAAAAATGGTACCGTGGAGATTGGCAAGAACCACATCTCCCGGTAACACTATGGCCCTGCCAATACGAACCGGAGTATTGATACTTGTCAGCATTTCCTCTGTGAGAAAAGATGGATCGGAACCCCGGTACCAACCATTAAAACCTTTAATATCCAGCAAGCCGGCCACATCGCGTACCCCTGCATCAAAAATAACCCCATTGCGGGAGTTGGTGTAAATGGCGTTTCCCAGGTTGGACCCAATCAGGGTACCATCGATCACCCTGCCATACCCATCCGCGACATAGACGTCGCCGGGAACCAAAATTTCAATAGGCCAGGAATTGCTCCCCCCAACGGTATCGCGATTTTCCAATGCCCCTTTCACCTTGACCAGTTGTTTATAATCCGGACGCAGGGGCATATACTGAGCGGTAATGACACGGCCTGTCATTACACTGTCAGGATGTAAAATTTCCCAATTGCCTTCATATTGGTTGTGATAGCCGCGGCTCCTCAAATACCCCCAGGCTTCTTCGATCTGGATCTTTTTCATCCTTTTTAAAAGGGCATCGGACACTTTAGGCCTTCCATCTTCAAAGCGTTCCCCATGCCAATCGGCTGTCAGTTCCCTCACATATTCCGGGGTGGATGCCACTCCCTGGGATTGTCCGGGGTAGTGAGAAAATGTAAAAACGCTCAGTAAAAGTATAATTTTGTTCATCTTTTGTAATGTGAATTTTATGGTCCCTGTTCCCATTGAAAACCAGCTTGGAATTAAAAGTCTTCAATATAGGTATTTTTAGCGTTTTTAGCCATGATCCCTTGGGGACCCCGATAAAAAAGTACTTATTGACCCTATCCAGCCCAAACTTCACTGAGCATCTGTTATTGTGCTGCCCTCGTAGCTTCCTGCCTGTTTGTGGTTTCATTCTTTTCCAAAACCCGGACAGACATGCCACCATAAAGATATGTATTACCGTACCCCTTTGAGGGAGGCCATTCAACTATTCCTTATATACGTTCAGGCAGGAGGAGTCCAGGGAACTCCCGGGATCATCCATAAAAGCGACCATGACACGGATCCTGCATTCAAGATCTCCGCCCCCGTGGCCTCCTTCGTCCAGGATAAATAAATGCCCGTTTGAAAGTTGTTCCATCAAAATTTGTCCGTTTTCCGGTGGGGTTACCGGATCAAACCGGTTTACAGTTATGAGGGTTGGCACTGCCGACGGTCTGAAGGTCTTTTCCCGTGGTGACAGTTGTTCCGCGTGTAGATTTTCCATGGCTCTGTAAAGGCTGGTGAACAGCCCCAATTCTGCAGGAAGAAGTGGGAGTGTTTTGTATACTTCACCGATTACGTGCTCCGTGTTTCCCGGATCAAACATTTCGTACCGTTCAACAGCCAGCCACATGGCAAAATTATAATCAGGTTCAAATTCGTCCCGGATAAGTTCTTCTATGATCGGGCCGCCACCGTGCAGATATTCCCTGATCAGCAGTGGGATCATGGTCCGCGAATTGGTTCTGTACAACAATCTTCTGATAAAAAAGATGCCCTCCTGGGCGTTGAGATAAAAAGGTCTGCCCCGGATGCTGAGCTCAAGGGGCTGTTTCCCCAGGGATTCAATCGCCATCAGATAGTCCTCCTTTAACCCGGGGTTGGCCGCGGAACACTGGGCGTCCCCCTTACAGTATTCCAGGACCCGATGCAGGGCAAGGGAATAACTTTTCAGGCGATCCACAAGGAAATCTCCCTGCATGGGATTCGGGGAGTTCAATATGACCGCATTGATGCTTGCTGGATAGAGGTCCTGGATCACACGCGCAAGGCGTGTTCCGTACGAGACCCCAAACAGGTTGTATTTATCAAAAGGCAAATGTTCCATCAGCCGCCCTATATCCCGGGCATTTTGCAAGGTATTGTAATGTTCCAGGTGGATGTTCTGTGCCTTGCACTTTACTGCATAACTGTTGATCATGGCCTTCATCATTGCATGTTCCTCTGCCATATCCGCATTTTTAGCGAAGATGTTGTAGAGCTCCTCATGCATATTGGGCAGACCCGAAGAATAGCCTATCCCCCTTTGATCCAGAAGTATGATCGCCCTGTCTTCCCGTACAGGGCTATTTAACCAGTTGCTGATGTTATCGGGGCTAAGGGAAGCACCTCCCGGACCCCCGGAAAGAAAAATCATGGGGTGGGCCTTTGCTGTTGTATCCCTGGCCGGGAGAACTGCAAAGGAAAGCAGTATTTTTTTTCCCTCAGGTACGCCGTGATCTTCCGGAACGGAAATGCTGCCGCACCAAACCCGCTCCGTGGGCTCCAAACCCTGAATAAATTGACATGTTTGTGAACGGGCACTTAAAGCAGGCTGGCAGTAAAGTGCCTGGGAGAACATCAGGAAAAGGCCTGCCCATTTATTCATACCACTTTTGTTTTAAACGATGACGCCGGAGCACCGGGATTGCATTAAAGTTAATCAGAAAACCTGAATACCCGACAGGTTGATCAAATGAAACAGGGTTTCTTCATATCCTTTATTTTTTATCCTTTTTATTCAGGGGAATGTTTCTGAGCTCCAGCGCAAAGGCTTTTGAAGGATTGACTGAAACCAACTGGTGAAATTCATCATCTGTGAATCCCCTGGACAAAAGCGCCGGATAAAGTTTTTGGAATATGGGGGTATATGGTTTTATTTCCTGGGTTTCCTTTTGGGGATCATACCAACCGGCATCGTGCGAAATTAATATCCGGTCTAAAATTCCATGGTTTTTCGCAAACAGGATTTTGTCGAGGTGATTTTCCAATTCCCAACCAAGGCCATCCAGGCTTATCCAGCAGCCCATTTTTGCCGCTTTGAGATAGTTTTCACCCGTATTTTCATTCTGGGCATGTACCCAAATAAAGGCTCCCGGCGATACTCCCATCGCCTTAAGGATCTCCAGTTGAGGCCAGAGGCCTTCAGCCTTTCCGGTATGTGAAGCAATGGTCAGTCCGGTCTTTAAATGCGTCAGTGCTGCCGCTTCCACCAACTTTTGATCCAGTTCGCTTAAGGTGTCCGAATTGTCAATGCCAATTTTTATAAATCCGGGTTTTACTGAAGTTCCCTCAATGCCTTGTTGAAATTCATCGATCCACATACCGGCCAGTTCTTCAGCACTGGCCAGCCGCAATTTTTCAGGGATAAAGAGGTCATCCCGGGCGCCATAAAGCCCGGTATTCGTAATAATTCTCAAGCCGGTCTTACGGGCAATTTTTTTGAGCAGCCTTACATCCCTTCCCAGGTAATTCGGTGTGGCGTCCACAAAATAGGTTACCTTGAAAGCCTTAAGCTCCTCGAGATAGGGTGTAACCTCTGTACGTATGGAATCATGGTTCCACGTATTGGGTTGAATACTGTCTGCCCCAATAAAATCGACTAAAATATGCTCATGGGACAGCCATATCTGATCCGGGATCAGTGTTTGAGATCCGGTCACATCCTGTATGACAGGTTTTTTTTGAGCATTCAGACCCAAACAAAGGCTGGTAAGTAATAGCAGGAACCGTTTTATGGATCGTGGATTTTTCATTGATGTATGTTTTAAGTACCAGAGTCGGAAGCCTATTATATAGGGTTTTTATAAATATAGCCCATTATTTGCAAGTATCCACAGGACTCCTTTCAGACCGGGGCCCTATTTGTGTTAAAGGGCCGACAGCGGAAGGAGAGCAAAGGAGGAATGCGCATATGGGAATGACGTATGGAAGGACTTAAAAAGTAAATACGACTCCCAACGTCTGATACCCGGAAAACCGGCCCAGTTGAAAATCTGTTTTGAGTCTGCCCGGTATACAATTTTCCCCATATCGCCTGGTTTCCTTTATTTTAATCCGTCTTTTAGCCGCATTCCTGCCAATAACGTACCCGATAAAAAGTGCCAGGGGATAATCCGAGGCCCAATGTACCTTGCTGCTCATCATTTCGAAGGCCATGATTCCCATAAGCGTGTAGCCGACAGGTTTTATCCATTTGATCTCGGGATAATTGGCAGCAATGACGGTAATCGTGGCCATAAATGTGGCGAGATGACCTGAAGGCATGGCATCATAGTTCGATGTTTGCGTTTGGTATGCCTTGATGCTTGGAAACGGCGTCCAATGTCCCCCCGGATGTCCGCTCGAAATGGCCGGTCCGGGGCTTTGCCTCCCGCTAATGCGCTTTATGGTCTGGGTGATAACACCAGTGGCAAGCAGCACTTCGACAAGCTCACTGGAGGTGTTGAGGGCCCTGTAGTCGTTCCCCAGGGTACCAAAAGCATAAAAAAATCCGCTTAAAAGCATCGTTGTGCCACCATTCCCAATAAAATATACGGCCGAATTCATGTCATTGGGGATCACTCTGAAAGGACCAATATTGCCGTAGGAATGACCTGTATTGAAATTAATCCCGCTTCCGAGTCTGATGGATTCATCCATCAATTGCTGATCAAGGGGTAATAATAAGATCGTTGCACCAAGGCTGGCTCCTGTCCAGATCAAATGTTCCTTTTGAAAAGCGAATTTGCCAAATTCAGTGATATCGCCGGGGATATGCTTAAGCATATCCAGGAATGAAGGCCTGGAATAGCCATATTCAAGGTTGGGCGTAATCTCAAAAAATTGGAGTTCAGACGGGGGATGCTGTTTTTCCTGTCCCCGGACGCACATTATCGTGAATAACCCTACCAGGTAATAAACGATCTTTGTGCGCTCCATGGTTTATAAAAATTAAAACTTATATACAATTCCGAGTAAGTAATCCCCGTCACCGCCCTTAAAGGACAATTGGAAATGGTCTTTCTGGTAAGGCGTTGTAAAGAGGTAGGTACTTCCTACTCCCACAATAATTCCCCCCAAAACGTCCCAGCCATCATGCCTGTCATTCAACCCTTCCAGTCTGCTGAAGGCTACAAATCCTGCCACGGCATAGGCTGGAATTCCATAGGCCCATCCATATCGCCTTAGAAGGAAAGCGGCTCCCTGAAAGGCATGGGAAGTATGGCCGGATGGAAAGGCATATCCGTCGAGACGGCCCTCGGGCCTGGGCTTATTAATCGCATATTTTAAGGTCCAGGTCAATGCAAGGTTGGCGGCAGATGCTTTGGCATATTGCCAGGTTCCCGCCTCATCATTGTGTATAATAACGGCAATTAAGGATGCAGCAGCAGGGGCAAATTGTGCATAGTCACCAATTTTCTCAATGGTGGTTTCAAGGGCTATTTCACCAGGAGAACTTATATCCTGTGCATAAAATGATCCAAGGCTGAATATGGCCAGGATGACAAATGAATATTTCATATCAATACCAGATTGGATAAAAGCGATTCAAAAAGTGACATATTTTCCAGTTTAACCGGCTCCTAAAGGAGTTTCCCGAAGGTGGTATGAAAATTATGGTTTTTCATAAATTCTGTTTTTAAGGCATACCAGGCAGCGTTTGTATAATACTTTCCATGGTATTGTTCCCATTCAATCCTGAGGTTATCATTAAGAATGAAAAAGTCTTTTCTCCCCAGGTGGTATAGATCGGCATCGCATAGAATGCATTCCTGTTTACTTAGAGGTCGTTGGGGTATTTTTGTCGCCCTGATGCAGCCTGTGACCAGCCCAATCAAATGCTTTTCATATCCTTCATTTTCCAGGAATATCACAGCATTTGAGACACTTCGTTCCTCATGATCCTCATATGGTACGGCATTGCCTGTATCATGAAAAAGTGCGGCCAGGAGAACTGGTTCCAGTTCAATTTCAGATAAACATTCGTGCTGTCCAATTCTGTATGCATTCTCATAAACATCCAAAGTATGCTGCCCGTTATGGAAGGGGAGTTTGTGACATCGGCTGGTGGCCAGGATCTCCATGCAGTATTTTTTGGCATTTTTAACAATGGCTCCCATAGTTTATATATCCTTTTAATCTTAATCAACCCCCGATGCCGTCAGTACCTGCCTTATTCCAATACCAAAGTGTGGTGTAGTCTCCCCTTGAACTTATACCTATGACGTCTTCGATCTGCAGATTATTTTTTTCAATGAATTGCCCAATTTGTTGCTTAAAAAAACAGCTGTGCACGGTTTTTGCCATAATACTTCTCTTCATAATTGTAAGCGCTATTGACTTTACCCAGGTCTTACAGGTTTAAAATGTATATCTGCACGCAATCAAAAACCGGCCATTTCCACCCAAAAAACTAATTTCCATGTGTTCGCGCTGGTGGGGTGTTGTAAAAAGATAGGCGGTGCCAACACCCAATAAAGCCCCCGCCACTACATCCCACCCATCATGTTTCCTCGCGTTAATACGACTGTAGCCTGTAAATGCGGCAAGGGCATAGCTAGGCAGGCCATATTTCCAACCAAATCTTCGTTGGATATAGGCGGCGCTTTGAAACGTTGTGGAGGTATGCCCGGAAGGGAAGGCATTCGTATCGCTTAGATCAGGGCGTGGTTTGTTCAATGCCTCTTTCAAACCAAAAGTGATCGCCTGATTTAGTACAAAACCCTTCGTAAATTGCCAGGTGCCCTGCCTGTCTTTTTTTAACAGCGTTACACCCAAAGCAGATACCGGCAGGGCCACCAGTAAGGCGTCTCCGCTTTTTACAACCGCCCCGTTCTGGGCCGATGATGATAGTGCGGACCATCCCATGACCAGGACAAGAATTAGGTGTATTTTGTACGAACAACGGGTGCGCTCCATATGACATTTTTGCAAGTGTACGGACCTCGGTTACTATTTATTTCCTTAAGAGTTCCGGGTAGTGTTCCCGACATAGGCTGGGGATACATCATTATTCAGGATCTAAACTAATGCCCAATTCTAAAGATTTTTTAAAGGGTCAGTGCCCTGAAACGTCTTGTACGGCAGGTGGTTTTCAGAGGTGCATTCAGAGCATTAGACACCTTGCCAGAACAAGTTTCGGGGTATTTTTGGTTCAATTGGACGTACCATTCCGGGCCATGGCTTTATGATCAATGAGCTTGTTTGAGGGCCCCTGATCTTTTAATTTCAAACCTCCATGTGCATACAAATAATCGGCAACCTGGTAGAAGGAAATGGTGGTTACCAACAATTCCCTATCCATTGGAAGGGACACCAGTTGGTTGTCTTTGCGATTCCATGCATAAAAGTTGGCCCTGTTCTGGTCTCTAAGCACCACTACCTTGTCCTCTTTTAACAGCCCCAGCTTCCTATAGTTTCCAATAAATGCCCTTTCATCCTCCGGCTTCATTTTAAGGACATCGCATCCAAACAGATTACTGGTGTAATCCCAATTGAGCAATCCAAAAAGTGTCGGGAAAATATCTATCTGGGAGCAAAGGGCATTAATCTCCACCGGGGCCACATCAGGAAGGTTGAATATCATTCCGGGAATATGGTAATTTTGAACATCCAACTCCCAGCGCCCGGCACTGCTGGCGCAATGATCGCTGGTGACAACAAAGACTGTATTTTGGTACCAGGGTTTGGTCCGGGCTACATTTAAAAATTTTGCAATGGCAAAATCCGTGTACCTTACGGCCCCTTTTCGGCCACTGCCGGAGGGAATATCTACCCTGTCCTCCGGATAGGTAAAGGGTTTGTGATTGGACGTTGTCATTACAAAGTCGAAGAATGGCCTCCGCCGAGCATGCGCCAAATCAGCTTCCTTAAGGACTTTATTATAGATATCCTCATCGCAGATTCCCCAGGCATTTTCAAAAGATACTTCCCCGTCTTCAATTTGGGTCCTTTTTGCATCGATCCCTTGATCCAGCAAAATGCCCCGGCCCCTGTCAATGATATTAAATCCGTTTCCTCCGAAATAGGAATTCATATTGTCAAAATACCCGTCTCCCCCGTAAAAGAAGTTGCGGTCATATCCATGGAACCGAAAGATCTCCCCAATTGTAAAGAGGTCCCTGTTCTTCTTTCTTTTTACTATGCTTCGCCCGGGTGTAGGGGGTATGGACAACGTAATTGCCTCCATCCCTCTGACCGTTCTGGTACCCGTGGCAAATAAATTGGTAAAGAGGATACTTTCGTTTGCCAGTGAATCAAGGAAAGGGGTAAAACCGTTTTCTCCACCCAGCGAATTGAGGTATCTGGCGCTTAAACTCTCAATACAGATGAAAATGACATTGGGTTTAAGTGCTTTTTTACAACTATCGGCCTTTTTGACAACCCGAAGAATTTTTGGAGAATTGGCGGCTATAAAATGGTCCCCCATATTTGAATAGGTATCCCTGACCCTGTTAAAAGCCTTGTCTTCCGGGATCGTCTGATAAAATTCAGGATAGGGCAATTCGTTATTTCTGAAAGCCGCAAAAAAAGAATAAATCCCAGCCTTTGAGAGTTCATTATTATACCTGTTCCCTGACCAGTCTGCATGACTGTTGGCGACCAAAAGGCCAAAGAAGAGGCTGCTACAGAACCAGGGCAATGCAGATACCATCTTTTGTCTGAAATTGGTTTCCTTTCTGAAGGTAGCTTTAAAATACCCCCTCTTGTGGATTGTGAAAATGGTTATCCCCACGGCAGCCAGCAGGGCAGAAAACAAAATGGGCAAGGGATATGATTCATTGATATTTTGAACGACCTCATAGGTGTAGACGAGGTAATCCACAGCGATAAAATTATATCTTCTTTGAAATTCCTCCCAAAAAGAAACCTCCCCTAAAAAAGAAAAGTACATAAGAAGGATACTAATCGTAAAACCCCCGTAAGTATTCACTCTATCCACAATGCAGCCGTGCCATTGTTGAGGAAAGAAGACCAGGTACAATAAATAAGGCAGTATTAAAAAAGACAGCGTACCCAGGTCAAAAAAGAACCCGGTTAGAAAAGTGCGCCCCAGGCTCAGGATACCCTTATCAACCTCTGTAAATTCCCAAATAAAAAAACAAAGCCGGATAGCCATGGAAATTGACAGGAACACAAAAGCAAATACCTTCAATAGGGTATAGCGCACAGGAAACAGTTGTAATCGCATACTTCACAGATTACTAAAACATTTCCTGTAAAATTATCTTTGAATTCTAAGGGAATTTTAAAGTTATATAAGTCCCTCGGGGATCCCCCGGGGTTTATCTGAGCACTAACTTTTTATTATTTTCAGGTTACCTGAAAAATGAAGAGTGGCATGTACCATTGGCACCAACCACTTTTGTCCCGGCAGGTTTACTATTCTGTGGCGTAACACTTAGTCATCGTCCTCATCTTCCTGATCTTCCCGATCTCTTTTTATAATTTTTCCCGAGCCATCGATGAGCACCTCCAGATCCGAATGTTTTCCATCCAGTTCTATTTCATAGAATATGCCGTCCATGGTTTCCGATATCTCAGACTCCTCAATGGTATACTCCCTAAATTCATTCTTCAGGGTTAAGATGACTTCATTCGGCAAGTCTTTTTCCCTGATTTCATGTTCGGTTGCCTGCCAGGTACCATCCTCCAAAAATTCAGCAGAATAAGGGACCCCATCCATTTTAAATTCCGCTTCCCACCCCCCATCAGATTCCCTGTCCCACGAAATCTCAGTAGCCGAAGGGAATTTACGACTGAATGCTTCCCTGGGTTTTTGCGGCACTTCCCGCCTGCAACTCAAGGCAGCCAGGACCGGCAATACCGCCACCAATGCGCCGAATGGCAACAATGAAAGGCTATTTTTTTCTATCTTCAAAATGAAATAATTAGGCTGAGAATTTCAAAGTAAACGATAAATTCTAAAGACGGTTTAAAGCAAATCTTAAGAAATGAAATTTGCTTTAGCTTCAAATGTTTTGCTGTCAAGCCCTCTTATCTGACAAAATTCAGCCGCCACTAAAGTCAAAACGTCTAAATTTAAAGGACAAAACTATGCTGCAGGCCGCCGACACCTGACCGGAAACTCTAAATGGGAATTGGCATGAAAAATATTGTTTTTTTATTTGCTTTTTGTTTTCTCACTTCCTCCTTATGGTCACAAAATGGCAATGTTCAGGGAACAATAATTGATGACGATGGTATTGCTATTTCCGGGGCTACGATCGTTATTTCCACACTGAATCGAGGTACGGTTTCCGATCTGGACGGAAAATTCACTTTACTGAACATCCCGACCGGAACCTATGTACTTACCATCACGTACCTGGGCTTCTCAGACCTTACGAGGACGGTAGATATCAAGGCAGGTAAATCCGTTTTTTTAGCCCTGGCACTAAATCCTGAGGGAATTCGCCTGAGCGGTGTTGAAGTTTATAACATGGGTTCCCCGCGGCAGATACGGGCGTTGAATACCCAAAAAAACAATGTTAATATTACCAATGTAGTTTCTACCGATCAAATTGGAAAATTCCCGGATTCAAATATAGGCGACGCTGTTAAAAGAATCCCGGGAATCGCCATGCAGGTGGATCAGGGGGAGGCAAGAAATATTATTATTCGGGGGTTGTCGCCCGAACTGAATTCAGTCCTTTTAAATGGCAGCAGAATCCCATCTGCAGAAGGTGATAACCGCAATGTTCAATTGGATCTGATCCCTTCCGATATGATCCAGACAATTGAAGTCAATAAGACGTTAACCCCGGATATGGATGCAGACGCATTGGGAGGGGCCGTTCATCTGATCACCCGCACCGCCCCACAGGGGTTCAGGCTCGCTATCACCGGAGGCTCCGGATTTAACATGATAAGTAATAAGCGCATATGGTCCGGGGCTATTGTGATCGGAAACAGAAGTAATAATGGCAAGTTTGGGTGGATGGTTTCGTCTTCCATCAACGACAACGATTATGGATCCGACACTATTGAGGCCCGATGGGCCGATTCTTTTTCTTATAACACGGGTAATACCGACCCAAATGGGGATCCTGTTCTACAGCAAGTGAGCACCAACCCCTATGCCAGGATCCTGGAAATACAGCCCCTTTGGATTCAACGGATCCGGCGCAGTTTAGCCGCTAATTTCGAGTACCAATGGAATGACCACAGCACCTTCTTCCTTAAAACCATGTACAATTGGCGTGATGACAAGGAAAACAAATTTGTTTTTGATCAGGAGATACTGGCTAGTGAGGACATCAGTTTGGATGATTTCACTATTGAAGGCGGGAATTTAATCCGTTTTCCCGTACTGGCAGGACGCCAGACCCTGGGAGGGATTAATAGCAATAGAAGCAAAAATGCGCAACTGGAAGATCTGCGGATGCAAAATTACAGCCTGGGCGGTATTCACCTGTTGGGCAATACAAAACTAGATTGGTCAGCTTCATTCTTCAGGTCATCCGATACCAGGAAAAAAGAACGAATCGCTGAATTCAAAAACAGTTATGAGATCCGCCACAACCCATACAATCAAAGATTCCCTTTGTTTATTCCGGAAATTAGCGGGGAGTCAGATAATCCGGCGAATTTTGCATACGATGAGATCATAGAAGAAAACAAGTTTACCGCGGAGGAGGATCACAATTTTTTTGTGAATGTAGCTTTTCCGGGCAGTTTTATTGAAAAATGGGATGGCACCATAAAAATAGGACTGAGGGGGCGGTTAAAATCAAAGCTTCGGAACAATAATTTTTTAGTATTTGAACAGGAAGAAAACTTCCCGACCCTCCTTGATACCCCGACTCAGGACTATACAGACCCGGGTTACCTGGTTGGCAGTCAGTACCGGGCGGGGCAATTTGCAGATGCTAATTGGTTGGGCACCTTAGACCTGGCAGGTGGCAATTCGGTACCGGATGAATTTTTAAAGCAAAATTTTACGGTGGATGAAAATGTCTTTGCAGGCTATCTGATGTTCCAACAAAACCTTTCAGACAAGCTGAATGTGCTGGCCGGAATCCGCCTGGAGCACACCTTGTTCAAAGCCAATGCAAACAGGATTGTTGAAGGCTCGGGTGAAGCGGGGCAAATAAAAGCACGGGAGCGCTATGGCAATCTGCTCCCGGGAATCCATTTTAAATATACGCTTTCCGATCAAACCATTTTTAGACTGGCCTGGACCAAAACCCTGTCGCGACCCAACTATGTGGACATGGTACCAACAAGTAGCGTTGTATTCAGTGATCGGGAAATACTTTTAGGCAACGCCTCCCTGGCACCGGCGGTATCGAGTAATTTTGATATGATCGCTGAACACTATTTAAAGTCGGTGGGGTTGTTATCTGCCGGGATCTTTTCCAAGAATATTAAAAACTTTGTCTATACCTTCAGAAGTACCACCATGAATGAGGAATTTGGTCCCGGTACGACCGGATTTAATCTTCTACAACCCCTGAATGGAGAAGAAGCCTCCCTTTACGGTTTTGAATTGAGTTTTCAGCAGAAATTGGATTTTCTGCCCGGGTTCGCCAAATATTTTACAATAGACACTAATTACACCTATTTAAGGGCCAAGACCGAAGGAATAAGGGACGTGAACGGGGTGGAAAGAGACGATCTGGATTTATCGGATTCCCCACCCCATCTTTTCAACGCCTCCCTGGGGTACGAAGGGCTGAAGTTCACGGCACGCCTGTCTGCCAACTTTTCGGATGGTTATATTATTGATGTCGGTGGGCGGGCTTTTGAGGATATCTACTATGATCATCAATTTTTTCTTGACTTCAGTGCAGGTTATATATTAAATAAAAATCTCAGGCTTTACGCCGGTTTGAATAATATTACGAATCAACCATTGCGATTATACCAGGGCACCCGGGAAAGAACAGCCCAGCTTGACTTCTATGTCAGGACATTGAGTTATGGCCTTAAGTACGACGTCTTTGAAAAAAGAACTTTAAAAGACATTCCGTAGGGTAAGTCATTGGGAAATCGTCCATGTCATAAGGTGCAATGACCACTTTATTGACCGTTTACCCCACAAAAAATCGCATCGATGTGACCTCAGGAATTGTTGAAATTGAGCGTAAAAACATGGCAATTATCCCTGAAGTGATAGGTAATTTCAAAACCGTACAGATCACATATTTTTTTTGCAATTGACAAACCTAAGCCGGTCGACTTTTGCCCCTTGGTTTCCCTGTAAAATCTATGGAACACTTTTGTAGGGTCCTTCAGGCTTTGAGCACCAGCATTGGAAATGGTGAGCGATCCTTCACTGCTTAAAATCTGAATATTCCCGTTTTCCAGATTGTGTTTAATGGCGTTGGAAATTAGGTTGTTACAAAGTATTTCAGCCAAATGGCGATCCATATCAACGACAATGGGATCGGGTTGCGAAAATGCGATTCGGGCATCCGAGAGACCGCTGAAATTCTCAATGCTCTCTTTTACCAAATCTGATATACTGACCCTTTCAAGATTGACAAATTGCCTGTTGTCTATTTTGCTCAATAAGGTCAATTTCCTGTTGAGCCGGGTCAGTCGCCGGATGTCTTTTTGTATAGAAGTAAGTTGTTCAAACTGACCTTCACTGATGGCTTTTTCATTGATGATGTTTTCAATTTTAGCCTGCATAATGGCCAATGGGGTCTGCATTTCGTGCGAAACGTCTTCTGTAAATTGCTTCAGGTTCCTGTAATCGGACCGTACCCTGTTTGTCAGCGTAACGATCTCGGCATTGAGGTCAGAAAACTCACTGATGTCACTGTCGACCAGTTGAATCGGCGTTTCTGAGGTTAAGGAGAAATTCTTCATTTGCTTCAGATTCTCAAAAAACGGGTTCCACAGGACCTCTGACTTCGCCTTATTGACATAAAAGAGAATTGCAAAGGCCAGCAGAATGATAAAACAATAGGAGAAGACAATGGCTATCAAAATATCTTCAGAGTCCCATGAAAGGCTTCGTACGGTAATTTGGTAGTTTTCACCACGGATATTCCGAAAGGTGGTAAGCTCTTTAAAGGGCTCGATTTCCCCTTCAAAAGGATCTAAAATCATGGTGTCTTTCAAAACCTCGTCCTGCAGCTCCGGTACTTTTTTAAAATCAACCAAAGGGGGCAGGGAATACGGGTTGTCTCCGGCACGGATCGCGGCTACTATCCTGGCCTCCGTGGAATACAACCCTTCCTCCACTTCCTCCTTTAACAGGGCATTGGTATAAAAAAACAGCACCACCGTACTGACCAACATTAAGACAATACTGGCCAAAAGCGATGCCTGAGAAGCTTTTCTGATTAATCCTACTTTTCCTCTTTCTTTCGACAATCTCTAGTCCTCTATAAATTTATAACCGCTCCCATAGGCTGTTCTGATATATTTGGCGCCTTCAACTGTTAGCTTTCGCCTCAGGTTGTTGATGTGCACGTAGATAAAATCAAAGTTATCCATTAAATCACTATGGTCACCCCACAGATGCTCTGCAATGATCTCTTTGGAAAGCACCCGCCCCTTATTGGTAATAAAGAAAATCAAAAGATCATACTCTTTTTTTGTAAGGGTAATAAACGTATCGTTCACATAGACCGAGCGTGAACGCGTGTCAATCCTTATTTCATTGAATTCCAGTGTTTCATCACCCCCAAATTTCCCGCGGCGAAGGACGGCATTGATCCTGGAGTTCAGCTCTGCCAGGTGAAAAGGCTTGGTGATATAATCGTCAGCACCCAGATCAAGTCCTTCCAGCTTGTCATCCAGGGAGTTGTTGGCAGAAATGATGATAACACCAGCTCTTTTGTTTTCGTCCTTAAGGGCTTTCAGTACATCCAATCCACTTCCCGTGATCAGGTTTATATCGAGAAGGACGACATCGTAGTCGTACAGGTCAACTTTACAGGCTGCCTCCCTGTAGTCCGAGGCGACTTCACATACATGGCCATCCCGTTCCAAATAGGTATAAATGGACTGTTGCAAGGCAATTTCATCTTCTGCAATCAATATCTTCATCTTGTAAAATTAGGTAATAAATCAAAGTGGGGAACTGCATCCCTGGCTGTTGTTCATTCCAGGTCCAACAAACGAAACAGAACGTGTGTTCAGGGATTGTCCTGTGGATAGATGAACAGTACAGGGTCCGATTTTACAGCCGATCCAAAAACACCCAGGGTACCCTCAATGGTGGAATGCAAAAAGGTAGGTTCCACGAACGGGTTCAAAATGGATTGCAACTGATCGTCCAGATCTTTAAAAAATGCCGCTGACCTGCCGTCCAGCGATAATAAATAAACGGTCGCTTCATCCCCTTGCCTGTATTCATAGGACACTTCAATATTGTGTTCCGCGGGCAGCCCGTCATTGCCGGCATCACTGAAAATGACCCTTCCGAGGTCACGGGTTAAAAACAATTCCCCGGGTTCCGTACAGTCATTCGGGAGCCCGTCGAGCACATGGGCATGGAATCTGCTATTGTCCATCATCCTGTCCATTTGAAAACGATAGAAATTTCCTTCGCCGGCAGGGTCCGTATATTCAATGATCACCCCGTCGTGCCCCCCGTAGACATCATAGAAATTT
>Ga0102947_1000088_pt1 | contig 31644 bp, 26 predicted proteins | sample SalPon2A_A_D2_MG_FD_78210 | JGI IMG/M metagenome (GOLD analysis project Ga0102947, IMG submission 78210) | Soil microbial communities from South San Francisco under conditions of wetland restoration - Salt Pond MetaG R2A_A_D2_MG | ecosystem: Environmental > Terrestrial > Soil > Wetlands | place... | reverse complement strand
GCCGGGGGGCACCCCCCCCTGCCGCCCCGGGGGGCCGAGGGGTCCCGCTTGGGGGCCCGGGGGGTGCGGGGGGGGGGGGGGGGGCTGCTCCCCGGGGGGGGGGGGTTCGGCGGGGTCGGCCTGGAGGTGCTGGACACGGACCGGGTGCTGCGCGACTTGCAGCCGGTGGTCGATCTCCTCAAGTAGCCGGCGCCCTCACGTAGCTGGCGACGGAGCGGCCCTGGCGGCGCCTGGGGCCGCGGCCTCCAGCGCCCCTTCCAGCCAGTCCGCCATTGCCTCCCAGGCCGGGCGGCTGCGGCGGTCGGTGACCAGGGTCATGTGGCCCGGCTCGCGGCGCAGCTCGGGCAGCTCGGCGCGGCCGAGCTCGCGCAACTCGACGTCGGCTCCGGACATCGCCCGGGCGAAACGGGCGACGCTGGGGCGGCGGCAGATCCAGCGGTCACCGCGGGCGTTGACCACCAGCACCGGCGCCCGCACCCGGGCCAGGGCGGCCAGATAGTCGAGCTCGCCGCCGTGACCCTCGGCGCTGCCGGCTCCGGGGTCGAGATCCTCGCCCACCCAGCGGTCCTCCCGTGCCCAGCGCGGGAACTGGCGGACGTAGCCCGGGGCCTCGTCCTCGCTACCGATCCCCAACCTCCGGGCCGGGGTGTGGCCCACCAGGCGGGTCAGCGCCCACCAGCCCTCCAGCATCAGCCGCTTGTAGAGCCACCAGAGGGTGGAGGGCTCGTGGCTGCGGATCCAGAGGACCGGCGAGATCAGGACGGCGGCGTCCACCGGCAGGCTGGGCTCCAGGCCGAGGGTGACGGCGCCGCCGTGGGCCGACAGGCTGTGGCCGACGTAGCCGAGGGGCAGGTCCGGGTGGCGCCGGGCCACCGCCCGGATGGCGGCGGGGAGGTCGCGCTGCACGATGTCGTCGTAGGTCCAGCGGCCGCCGTGGGCCGCCTTCGGGCCGCTGGCGCCGTGGCCCCGGAGGTCGAGGGCGTAGACGTGGAAGCCGCGGCGGCGGAGGAAGCTCAGCAGGCCGCGGCCGGGGGGCCGGTCCAGGCTGCAGCGATTGACCATCATGCCGTGGGAGACGAGGAGCGCCCCCCGGGCCGCCGCCGGCGTTCCGCCCACCGTCGCCGGCGGGTGCTCCTCCAGGTGGAGGGTCCAGCCGTCGGCGGTATCGACGGGGATCAGCGGGCCGGGCACGAGACGTCAGCCGCGGGAGCAGCCGCGGCCGATCCAGTCGGCGGGGCCGCCTGTGGTACCGCCACCGTCACTGCCCGCCGCACTGCCGATGGGGCTGCCGGGGGGCGGCTCGGCGGGCCGGGGAAGGGGACTGGCGTCGTCATGGCCGCGTTCCAGCCAACGGGTGATCTCCCGCGCCAGGTAGGCGCGGTGATGGGCGTCGGCGTCGGCGGTGCCGCTGGCACCGGGTCCCGCCTCCAGGGTGTCGCGCAGCTCCGCCAGCGCCCCTTCGGACCGGGCCCGGACCGCGGCGCTGGACTCCGGGTTTCCGGCGAGGTCGATGATGGCGCGCACCGCCGCCGCCTGCACCGTCCGGCGGATCTCCCGGTGGCGCCCGGGAGCGTCGCCGTCCGGTTGCGCCCCGAATGCCTCGGTGACCACCGCTTCCAGCACTTCGGCGAGGCCCGGCAGCGACCCGTCGCGGCGGTGCTGATCGACCATGCGGCCGGCGCGATGCGGCTGGAGCAGGGCGGCGAACGCCATCTCGGCGGCGGTGGCGGCGGCGCCGAGGGCGTCGAAGGTCGGCCCGGTGGCGCTGGCGAAAAGCTCCCGGTTCGGCCCCTGGTCGGCGGGCCGCGGCAGGAGCAGCTCGAGGATCGAGTCGGGGAGGTCGAGGAAGCCGGGCTCCACCGTGGCCAGGACGCCCCGGAGGGCCGAGCGCTGGGCCGCCGCCGGCACCGGCTGGGCGGCGGGAAGGGGATCGCCGGCGATCTTGTAGCGGTAGGAGATCCCGCCCACCGCCTTGGCCGCCGCGTCGAGCTGGTAGCGGTGGAAGAAGTAGATCGGCGCCAGCACCTCCTGGAGGTGGGCCAGGGGCTGGCCGGCCTGGAGGTTGCCTTCGCCGAAGCGGCCCAGGGTCAGGCGCCGCACCGCCACCGTGTCGGCGAGGCCGGTCACCGGGTCGGCGCCGTTGTCCCACAGGTTGGCCAGCGGCTCGGCGGCGCCCGGCGGCCGGGCGTCCTGGTCGGTCAGGAAGACGAAGCCGCGGTCCAGGCCGTCCTCGACGATCCCGGCCAGCAGCTCTTCCTCGCTCTCCCCCGGGGCCGGCTCGGCGTAGGCGTAGCGGATGGCGTGGACGTCCCAGGCGCCGACCCCGACGCCGTAGGCCCCAGAGACGTCGAGCTCGCCGTCGTCGCCCACCGTCACCAGCGGCGCGGGGTAGTCCATCACCGAGGCCCGGCCGCCGTAGGTGGAGGCGGCGAAGTTGTGGCTCAGGCCGAGGGTGTGGCCGACCTCGTGGGCGGCGAGCTGGCGGATGCGCGCCAGCGCCAGCTTCACCGGGTCCTCGGCGGCGCCGCTACCGGTCGCCGCGGTGCCGAGGAGCCCTTCGAAGATCAGCCGGTCCTGGCGCACCCGCAGCGACCCCAGGGAGACGTGGCCCTTGACGATCTCGCCGGTGCGCGGATCGATCACCCCGCCGCCGTAGGACCAGCCCCGGGTCGAGCGGTGGACCCACTGGATGACGTTGTAGCGCACGTCCAGGGGGTGGGCGCCGGGGGGCAGCATCTCCACCCGGAAGGTGTCTTCGAAGCCCGCGGCGGCGAACGCCTCGGCCCACCAGCGGGCGCCGTCGAGGAGGGCGCCGCGGACCGGCTCGGGGGTGCCCGGATCGAGGTGGTAGACCAGCACGTCCCCCTCGTGCAGCCGGTGGCGGGCGATCCAGCGCACCTCGATGGGGGCGTCCAGCGGCAGGGCGTAGTCCTGGAAGCTGATGGAGTAGGAGCCGGCCCGGGGGTCGAAGACCCGCGGCTCGTACCCGGGGCCCGGCAGCTTGACCAGCGAGTGGTGTTGGACGACGCTGAAAGCGTCGGAGCGCGGCGCCGTGGCGGCCACCAGCTCCCCCGGCGGCTCGACGGTGGAGTAGGTGAGGAGCGCTTCCAGCTCGAGGTTCTCCGGGAAGGCGAGGACCGCCGCCGGGTCCAGGGCGCTGCGCTCGGGGTCGAGGGACCAGTTCCCCTGGCCGGTCTGCTCCAGGGTGCGGGCTACGTCGTGGGCGTCGCGGACGATGAACGGCGTCAGGTCCACCAGGGCGGTGCCGTCGGTGTCGAGGGCGGCGATCTCGGCGCCCCACAGGACCGAGGGGGCGAACGACTCGCGCACCGCGCGCACCTCCTCGGGGTCGGCGGAGCGCGCCCGGAACCCCAGGTTCGGCGCTTCCAGGAGCACCTTGCCGCCGAGGCGGCGGAGGCTCACCACCCGGGTGTCGCCGAGCTGGCCGCGGTCGAGCCCCACCGGGTTGGAGCCGAGGCCGGTGACCAGCCCCTCGACGTAGAGATAGCTGCCGATGACCCCGCCGTCGCCGGGCGGCGGCAGCTCCAGCCAGACCTTGCCGCCCTCCCCATCGACCCACAGGTCGAGGAGGCCGGGGCGCTTCTCCAACTCCGCCGTCGCCTCCGCCACCGTCGGCAGCCCCACCCCCGGCAACCCCTGGCTGTCCTCGTCCCCCATCGCCGCGGGCCCGCCTCCCTGGTGAGCCACCGCTGGCATGCACGAGGTGAGGAGGAAGAGGAGGCACAGGGCCAGGGGGGAGGGGGGGCGGTGAGGGCGATGGGGTGGGCGCATGGGGGATCCGTTCCTGTGCGGTGGGCTCATGGGGCTGATTTCTGGAGGTTTTGGGGCGCAGACTTTATCACCGCCCCGGCGCGGTCCCGGGGGCCCGCTCCGCGCCGCCGGCGCCCTCTTCCGCCGTTCCCCGCATCACCGCGAACATCTCGTCCACCCGCGGCGGCGGCGAGGTCACCAGGCTGACCAGCACGGTGGCCGCCAGCCCGGCGAGGAACCCCGGGATCAGTTCGTAGAGCCAGGCGTCGGTGGCGGGGATCAGCTTCCAGGCGATGGTCACGGCGGCGCCGGTGACCAGGCCGGCCAGGACCCCCGCCCGGGTGGTGCGGCGCCAGTAGAGGGCGAGGAGCGAGGTCGGCCCCAGGGAGGCGCCGAGGCCGGCCCAGGCGAACAGCACCAGCCAGAACACCAGGTCCTCCGCCATCAGGCCGAGGAGGAGGGAGATGCCCACCAGGACGGCCACCGCCAGCCGGCTGAGGAGCACCAGCCGGCGCTGGGGCACCGGCCGGCCGCGGCGCAGCACCTTCTCGTAGACGTCGCGCACGACGCTGGAGGCGGCGACCAGGAGTTGGGAGTCGGCGGTGGACATGATGGCGGCGAAGATCGAGGCCACCACCATGCCGAAGAGCACCGGGTGGAGCAGGTGGGCCGCCAGGGTGGGGTAGAGGTTCTCCGGGTCGGCGGCGGGGAGCATCTCCACGGTGGGAAACCAGGCGCGGCCGGCCAACCCGACGAAGAGCGCCCCCCAGGCCAGCAGCACGTTCCACAGGGTGCCCACCACCGCCGAGGCGCGGAGCTGTTCGGCGTCGTCGATGGACATGTAGCGGGCCAGGACGTGGGGGCTGCCGGGGGAGCCCAGGCCGATGCCGATGAAGCCGAGGAAGACGCCGACCCCCAGGACCGCCGGATCGACCAGGGCGGGGTCGAGGGCGGCGAGCTCCGCCAGCACCGCCTCCAGGCCGCCGCGGCGGGCGAAGGCGACCAGCGGCAGGGCGATCAGGGCGAAGAGCATGAAGACCGCCTGCACCAGGTCGGTGAGGCTGACCGCCAGGAAGCCGCCGAGGACGGTGTAGGCGAGGACGATGGCAGCGGTGAGGAAGACGCCCCGGGTGGGGTCGATGCCGAAGCCGGCGGCGAACGCCTTGCCACCGGCGACGAACTGGGCCGCGACGTAGCCGACCATGAAGAGGAGGATGACGCCGGTGGTGGTCAGCCGCAGCAGGGCACCCTGCCGGTCCTCGCCGGCACCGGCGGCCGCCTCACCCTCGCCCCCGGCGGCCTCCTCGCCCAGGCGGGCGGCGAAGAAGTCGGGGACGGTGACGCAGTCCCGGGCGCCGGCGAAGCGGCGCAGCCGGCGGCCGTAGCCGAGGAAGAGGAAGATCTCCACCGAGATGTAGCCCACCACCGCCCACACCGCCGAGGCGCCGCGGGTGTAGGCGAGCCCGGTGACGCCCAGCAGCAACCAGGCGCTGCGCCCGGAGACCACCGCCGACAGGGCCACCACCCAGCGGTTCATCCGCCGCCCGCCGACGAAGAACTCGGAGATGCCGGCGGAGGAGAAGCGGGCGGAGAAGGCGCCCAGGGCGACGACCACCGCCAGGTAGGCGATGAAGGCGGCCAGGGCCAGCGGCCCGGCATCGACGGCGACGGAGACCGACTCTTCCATCAGCGCCGCTCCCCGGGGGGCCTGTCCGCCGGACGTCTATCGACGCCCGCACCCCTCCCGGGCCCCCGCCGGGGCAGGCGGGCCGCGGCGATGCAGGCGACGGCGACGAGCAGCGCCGGCAGCACGAACATGGTGGCGTAGAAAGCGATCACGGTGTTTGCGGGCGGCATCCTACAACGTGACCGCCGGCCGGCCGGGATGCGAAGGTGCAGAGGTAGCGTTATCATCCAGCGAACGGAGTACGAATGGTGGCCCAACCCCAGAACGCAGACGAGAGAGAGTCAGCCTTGGCCCCGGAGCGGGATGCCCCACCGCCTAACCCAGAATCACCGCCGACCCAGGAAGCACCCCGGGAGCGTGACGTGGGGCGGCTGGTGGAGCGGTTGCACTCGACCCTGGGTGCGGCCGAGTCGCTGCTGCGCGAGATCGAAGGGCCGGAGGACGAGGAGCAGGCCGCCGTCGCCCGGGGCCTGAGCCGCCGACTGGAGGCGGCGCAGCAGGACCGGAGCGAGTTGGCCCTGCGCCTGGTCGAGACCGAGCGCCGCTCCGAGCGGCTGATGACCCTCTACGTCGCCACCTACCACCTCCACGCCAGTCAGGACCCGGAAGCCGTGGAGTCGGCCATCGCCGAGATCGCCGTCGATCTCCTGGGCGCCCGCCGCTTCGCCCTCCTGCTGCGCGACGAGGACCGTTTCCGCCTCACCCTGTCCCGGCCCGGCGGCGTGCCCGGTGGCGAGGTCGATCCGATGTTCGAGGGCGGCTACTACCAGGGAGGCGACCCGCTGGTGGACGCGGCCCTGGAGGACGGCTCCCTGCGCCTGGCGGGGGAGAGCGGTTCGGGCGGCCGCTTCGCCGGCACCCGCGCCCTGGCCGCGGTGCCGCTGAACGTCGAGCAGGAGACCTCGGGCCTGCTGGTGATCCTGGATCTCTTCGAGCAGAAGCACTCCCTGACCATCGAGGACCGGGACCTGTTGGACCTGCTGGCGGCCCACGCCGCCTCCGCCCTGCTGGCGGCGGAGCTTTTCCGGGTCAAGGAACGCAAGCTGCGCTCCTACCAGAGCCTGCTGGCCCTGGCCCGGGGCGCCGAGTGAGACGCCCGGGCCGGGTCTTCGCCATCGGCGGCCTGGCCTTCGCCTTCCTCCTCCTCCTGCTGCTCGTCGTCTCCATCGCGGGGTGCAGCGCCGTTCCCCCCGCCGGTGACGCCAGCGGTGACAGCGGCGGTGACAGCGGCGTCGGTGACGGCGGCGGCGTCAGCGGTAGCGGCGGCGGCAGCGGCGTCGATGGCGGCATCGACCCGGCCACCCCCCGTTTCGTCCTCCTCACCGCCGATCCCCGGGGCCGGCCCCTGGCCCTGGCCCGGGTCATCCTCCCCGCCGGCTCCGGCTGCCCGGCGGTGGCCGCGGGCGCCGGCGCGCCGGCGTCGGGCATCCCCATGAGCCCCCGCAGCGCCGAGGCGCGCTTCGCCTTCCCCCAGGTCTGCGAGGCGGTGGTGCCCTTCGACACGCCGCTGGCGATCCGCTTCGCCGACGGCGGCGAGCTGTCGCTGCCGACGGTGGGGCGCGACCCGGCGAGAATCCTCGCCATGGGGGACACCGGCTGCGAGGACTGTGACGGCGAGCCGGCCCGGCCGTTTGCCGACCTGGCGGCGGTCGCCGCCGGGGACACCTGGGACGTCATCCTCCACATGGGCGACTACAACTACCGCGGCACGCCGTCCAAGGTGACCTTCCCGGACGGCTCCCAGGACTGGGCCTACGACGCCGGCGACGGCACCGAGGAGTCGGAAAGCTGCTTGCAGTCCGACGGCTCCGCCTTCGTCAGCCAGAACGCGCCGGGCAACACCCCCCACGACTCCTGGAGCGCCTGGGAGCTGGACTTCTTCACCCCCGCCGGCGAGCTGCTGTGGTCGGCCCCCTGGGTCTTCGCCCGGGGCAACCACGAGCTGTGCAGCCGTGCCGGGCCGGGCTGGTTGTACTTCCTGGGCCCGTCGTCGGACCTGCCCGCGGTGGGTGGCCGGCAGCGGCGTTGCCCCGCCGCCGACCCGCCGAGCCGGCGGCAGATCGAAAACGTCCAGATGATCCCGCCCTACCTGGTGGACCTGGGCAGCCTGCGCATCGCGGTCCTCGACTCGGCCAACGCCTGCGACGGCTTCGCCCTGCCCGACATGGCCGACTTCACCGGTGCCTACGCCCGGCAGCTCGGGGAGATCGAGGCCATGGTGGCGGGGGGCACCGCCCCGGTCTGGCTGATGACCCACCGCCCCCCGTGGGCGGTGGAGGACTTCGAGGCGGACAAGGGCACGCGCTGCGCCCCGGACAGCCCCTACCAGTGCGTCAACCAGACCCTGGAGCACGCCATCGAGAACGGTCTATCGGGCGGCGCCTGGCCGGCCCCGGTGGAGCTGTCCCTGGCCGGCCACATGCACCACTTCCAGTCGCTGACCTTCCCCGCGGGCCAGCAGCCGCCGCAGGTCGTCATCGGCAACGGCGGCGTCGGCCTGGGGCTCTACGGGCCCGACGGTAGCTTCGAGGCGGCGGTGGACACCGGCGGCGCGTCGCCGGCCCGGGCGCTGGGCAACGCCCTCGGCAAGGAGGCCGTGGCCGGCGGCCACACGGTGCCCGCCTTCGCCTTCCTGGAGATCGACTACCGGCCCGGCGGCGCCTGGTCCGGGCGGCTGATGAACACCGCCGAGGACGTGGAACTGGCGGCTTGCTCGTCGGGACGGGCGGCGTCTGGCAGGATCTGTGACCTCACCGCCACGCCGGTGCCCGATGCCGCGGCGTCGAAGTAGCCGCGAGGAGCTGGGCCGCCGAGCGGGTCAGTCCTCCACGGGCTGGGGGTCGATGACCACGGTGTAGGGCGGGTGGAGGTCGCGGTTCATGGGCCACGGGATGAGCAGCCCGGAGCCCACCCGCCGCGCCACCTCCTCGCCGTAGAGCAGGTCCACCATGTACATGGCCACGTCGTAGCTGCGGACGCCGCCCTGGGAGGTCAGCAGCTTGTCGTCGTGGACGAAGCTGACGTTGATGCGCAGATCGACCCCGGGGAAGCGCTGGGCGAAGGCGTCGTAGTCTTTGGGGAAGGTGGTGGCGGCGTGGTCGTCGAGGAGGCCCGCCTCGGCGAGGACGAAGGCGCCGTCGCACAGCGACACCACCCAGCGCGCCTCGCGGCCCGCCTTGCGCACCCAGGCGATCATCTCCTCGTTCTCCAGGTCCGCGCCCATCGAGCCCTCGGCGCTGGCCACCACCAGGATGTCGGCGGCGGGGGCGTCGGCGAAGGAGTGGTGGGGCACCAGGGTCAGGCCCTCGAAGGTGACGATGGGCTCGCCGTCGGGGGAGACCGTGAAGACCTCGATCCCCGGCGCCGGGTCGGTGTGGAACGGCGTGTGGTGGAAGATGTCGTAGGGCGCCATCAGCTCCGTGTTGTAGACGCCGTCGATCACCAGGAAGGCGGCCCGCAGCGGACGGTCGGCGGGGATCTCCGGGCGCTGGCGGTGGAGCCCGTCGCGGCCCTGGTCGAGGGCGGGGGCGGGGGCGTCGGCGTCGCCGGCCCGGGGCGATGCCTCACCGGGCTCGGAGGCGGTGGCCGCGGCGTCGGAGTCGGCGGGCGCCGGGGCGCCGGGGGCCGGGGTCGCCGCGGCGCAGCCGGCCGCCGGCAGCAGCAGCGCCAAGGCGAGGATGAGGGTGGTGGAGCGGAGGGTGCGGGCCGCAAGGCCCCGGGGGAGGTCGGTAGCGGGCGTGGCGGTGGCGGAATGGCACATGGGTGAGGATTCTACCCTCTGCGGGAATCCTGCGGGCGGCTGGACAGTTGCCATGGGGGAGGGCCGGGTGCTCGCGCCCGGTCCGGATACAATCTCTAACCTACGATCTTGCCAGCCGATCCCGGGCCCCACCGCCGGCCCGGCAGCGCCAGCCCCACAACTTTTCAAGGAGACACCCATGCCCTACAGCCCTCTACTGGTCAAGCCGATGCGTCAAGAGCTGACCAACGCCGGCGTCGAAGAGCTGCTGACCGCCGAGGACGTCGATACCTGGATGAACCAGGGCGAAGGCACCTCCATGCTGGTCATCAACTCGGTCTGCGGCTGCGCCGCCGGCATGGCCCGCCCCGGCGTCCTCGCCGCCATCGCCGAGGAGCGCCCGGACCGGGTGGCCACCGTTTTCGCCGGCCAGGACGTGGAAGCCACCGCCCGGGCCCGCGGCCACTTCGCGGACATCCCGCCCTCCTCGCCGTCCATCGCCCTGTTCAAGGATGGCGAGCTGTCCTACTTCGTGCCGCGCCACCGCATCGAGGGGCGTACCGCCCAGGACGTTGCCAGCGACCTGGTGGGCGCCGTTCGCAAGATGAGTGGCGAAGTCGCCGAAGAGGTCTCGGCCTGAGCGCCGGGTAGACGCTGAACCGATGGGCACCTTCCACCAGCACAAGCACGAGCTCCACGGCATCACCGTCGTCGTGGAGACCGGCGACGACGTCTACGTCGGTCGCTGCGACGACATCGACGACCGGGCGGTGATCCTGCTCGACGCCGACGCCTACGGCGGGGGCGACGGGGATCACAGCCGGGAGGAGTGGGTGCAGCGCGCTGCCCGCTTCGGCGTCTGGCCGAAGCTGAGCCGCGTCGAACTGCCCCGGGCCGAGGTCACCTCGGTGGAGCGCCTCGGCGAGGTGGAGGCGAGCTGAGCCGCACCTGCATCACCCCCTGAATCACCAGCCTTTGGCCTGCCAGTAGGCGGCGTAGAAGGCGATCCAGACGAGGGCGTGGAGGACGTAGAGGACGGCCGGCGAGAGGCGCCGGATGCCCGGCGCCCGGGCCAGCGTGGCGGCGATGGCGGTGACCGCGCCGAAGCGGAGCAGCCGGGCCGGCACGCTGACCACCAGTAGGGCCCCCAGGTCCATTCCCAGCGCTCCGGCCTGGACCGCGTAGATCTTGTAGGGGGTGCCGGTGAGGGGGCCGTAGACAAGGGCCCACCAACTGCGCTCCAGCAGATCCAGCCGCACCGACTCCACCATCTGCGGGTTGATGGCCGGCACGGCGGCCAGGGCGGCGTTGGCGGAGGCGGCGTCGCCGGCACCCCAGAAGTACATCAACGCCCCTCCCACCAGCGCGCCGGCGACGGCCCACAGGCAGGCGCGGAACGCCCGGCTGGGGCGCGACAGGGCGACCCACGAGAGGTAGACGTCGGGGACGACGAAGAACAGCGTCGCCTCCAACAGCCCCCAGAGACCGGCGGTGGCCGCCGCCTGGTGCTCCTTCGGCCCCCGGGGCCCCCGGTCGAGGCGGGTCATGTCCACGTTTCGCAGACGGTCTTCGGTCATGCCGATTCGGGTCATACCGCAGCCTCCCTTTGATCTGTCACAGGCTCATTCCCATTCCGCGAAGCGCCCCTCCGACGCCAACTCGTCCAGCCGCCCCCCGAGCTCCCGGGTGAACGCCTTGGGATCCCCCCGCCACCGTTCGTCACCCCCCTCCAGCGGCTCGCCGACGAAGACGTCGCAGAAGAACGGCACCGGCAGGGTGGCGCCTTTGGGCAGGGTCTTGCCCAGGCCGTGAAGGAAGAGGGGGATCACCGGCACGTCGGGCCGGGAGGTGGCCAGGTGGCCGATGCCGCTCTTGAGCTCGGCCATTCTCTCCGCCTCGCCCCGGGTGCCCTCGGGGAAGATCACCACCACCTCGCCTCGGTCCAGCACCTCTCGGCACTGGGCCAGCGGATCGTAGGCCGGGTCCGCCCGGCGGCCGCCGCGCACCACCGGCAGGATGCCGAGGACGTGGAGGGAGAACCAGGCGACGGCGCGGTTGGAGAGGAAGTAGTCCGCCGCCGCCACCGGCCGGACCCGGGGCAGGAGACGGGCTGGCAGCAGCGCCATCATCACCACCGTGTCGAGGTGGCTGTTGTGGTTGGCCACCAGGATGGCCGGGCCGCTCTCCGGCAGGCGCTGGCGGTGGCGCACGTTGAGGCCGAGACCGACGGTGAGCACCGGCCGGATGAGGAGCCAGAAGAAGAGGTGCTTGAGGGCGCGCCCGAGGCGACCCGGCGCCAGCGCCACGTCCGGCACCGGCACGGCGAGGCCGCGTCCGTTGCTTGCTCGAGCCGTCACGTTCACACCAACTCTGAGCGTCCAGGGTGCGCCGGCCCGTGCGCCCCGGAGCGAAGAGCGCCGGAGGCATGCTGGGGGCATGTTGACGAAGCGATGGGCGAGGACCGTGCGTGATGGCGTGCCATGGGCGCTCAGTAGTGGAAGTACCAGACGAAGTGGAAGATCAACGGCGCCGTGTACGTCAGGCTGTCGATGCGGTCCAGGATGCCGCCGTGGCCGGGCAGCAGGGAGCCCGAGTCCTTGATGTCCAGGTCCCGCTTCAGGGCCGAGATGACCACGTCGCCGACGAAGCCGCCGACGCCGATGATCAGCCCGGTGGCCAGGGTCTGGCCGAGGGTGAACGGGCTCAACCAGGGGGCCAGGGCGAAGGCCAGGGCGGTGGTGGTGACGACGCCGCCGATGAAGCCCTCCACGGTCTTGCCCGGGCTCACCTTGGGCACCACCTTGTGGCGCCCCAGCGCCTTGCCCCAGAGAAACTGGGCGACGTCGTTCAACTGGGTCAGCACCACCAGGTAGAGGACCAGCGCCGGGCCGCCGGCGGTGGATCCGCTGGCGCCGGTGAGGGGCGGCAGGACCAGCAGGAAGGCGACGTGGGAGATGGAGAACACCGTCGTCATCAACCCCCAGTGGAGGGTGCCCACGGCGCGCAGGAAGCCGGGGGTCTCGCCGACCAGGATCATGCGCATGGGCAGCAGCAGGAAGACGTAGACCGGGATGAAAATGATGAACATCCCGTACCACTCCATGCCCACCCACAGGTACTGCACCGGGATGGAGAGGTAGGCCCAGAGCAGCACCCGGCGGTCGGCCCGGCGGGTGGGGATCAGCGACAGGTACTCCTTGAGCGCCAGGAACGAGGTGAAGGCGAAAAACACCAGGGAGACGGTGCGGTCCAACCCCATGGCCACCCCGAAGACCGCGGCCATCACCCACCAGGAGCGGATGCGCAGCCTCACCTCACTGAGATCCAGGCCGGGCTTCAGCCGGCCCAGGACCGCGGTGACCAGGGAGGCGAGGACCAGGATGGCGAAGATCCCTGCCATGGAGCCGAGGACGACGGGGGAGAGGTGGCGCAGGAAGCCGGGCAGGTCGATGGTGTTCAAGGGGCGTCTCCCGCGTGGGCTTGCGCCAGCCCCTTGCGGCAGCGCTGCACCACGGTCAGGGCGGTGGCGACGGTCAGGGCGGCGAAGAGCGCGGTCATCCAGGGGTGGGGCTGCACGCCCAGGGCGAGGGCCACCGCCGCCAGGGCGAGGGCGAAGGCGCGGTCGCTCTTGCCCATGGGGCCGTCGTAGCGCCGCGAGGCGCCGAGGGTGACGGCGCACACCCCGGCCATCTCGGTCAGGCCGGCGAGCACCACGAAGACCACCACCAGCGCCGCCGGCAGGCCCTCCATCCCCGGAACCAGGGCCAGCGGCAGGTAGAGGGCGGCGTCGGAGGCGACGTCGCCCAACTCGTTCAGCAGCGCCCCCAGGTCGGAGCGCTGATCATGGAGCCGGGCGATCTGGCCATCGATGGCGTTCAGCGCCATGCGGACAAGGAGCACCGGCGGGTAGAGCCACAGCGGCCAGGCGGCACCGGGAAAGGCGGCCACCAGGGCGCCGGCGGCCAGTGACAGCGCCAGCGCCGCCACGGTGACGGCGTTGGCCGTGACCCCGGCGCGGGCCAATCCCGAGACGACGGGGGCCAATAGCCGCTGGAAGGCGGGTTTCAGATCATAGATGGATGGCATGGGACGCTGGGATTCTATTCGATCGACCCGGCGCGTCGAGGCGGCTCGCGGAATCGGCACAGGTTGACAGACCCGAGCCTGCATCCAGCCGGCCGCCACGCTACAATCCACCTGACGATGAATTTCCCTACGATCCTGATCGGTGCCCTCTACTGCGCCTTCGCCGTTGCGGCGGGGGCCTTCGGTGCCCACGGCCTGGCGGCCCGCCTCGACACGCGGGCGCTGGAGCTGTGGGAGACCGCCTCCCGCTACCTGATGTACTCCGGCTTGGGGCTGCTGGCGGTGGGCCTTCTCGACCTCGCCTGGCAGCAGCGCGCCCTCGGCTGGGCCGGGGGCAGCCTGGCCCTGGGGGGGCTGATTTTCAGCGGCACGGTGTTCGCACTTGCCTTGGGTGGGCCGCGCATCCTCGGCGCCGTGACCCCCATCGGCGGCACGCTACTGATCGCCGGTTTTCTCCTGGTCGCCTGGGCCGCCCTGCGGCACGCCGGCTGACCCGCCCGGCGCCGGTGGCCGGCGCCACGTTTCCCGAATCACACCGCTTCTCGAATCACCCTGCTTCCCGAATCACCCTCACGAACTCGACTTTCCCTTCCTTCAGGAGGTTTCTTCCCCATGCCCAACTCCATTGCACCGATCCCCGTCCCGATCAACGAGCCGGTCCGATCCTACGGCCCCGGCTCTCCGGAGAAGGGGTCGCTGAAGAAGAAGCTCGACGAGATGATGTCCGAGCAGATCGAGATCCCGCTGATCATCGGCGGCGAAGAGGTGCGCACCGGCGACACCGCCGAGGCGGTCTGTCCCCATGACCACGGCCACGTCCTGGCCACCTACCACCAGGCCGGTGACAAGGAGGTCGCCATGGCGGTGGAGGCGGCTGACGAGGCGTGGCAGGACTGGTCCGAAATGGCCTGGGAGGCCCGCGCCGGCGTGCTGCTCAAGGCGGCGGAGCTGCTGGCCGGCCCGTGGCGCGACACCCTGAACGCCTCGACCATGCTCAACCAGTCGAAGACCGTCTACCAGGCGGAGATCGACAGCGCCTGCGAGCTCATCGACTTCTGGCGCTACAACCCGCACTTCATGCGCGAGCTGTACGAGGAACAGCCCCTCTCCTCGCCGGGGACCTGGAACTCGGTGGAGTACCGGGCGCTCGAAGGCTTCATCTTCGCGGTGACGCCGTTCAACTTCACTTCCATCTGCGGCAACCTGCCCACCGCGCCGGCGCTGATGGGCAACACGGTGCTGTGGAAGCCGGCCTCCTCCGCGGTCTTCTCCAACTACCAGGTGATGCGCCTGCTGGAGGAGGCCGGCATGCCGCCGGGGGTCATCAACTTCCTCCCCGGCCGGGGCTCCAAGGTGGGCAACCCGGTGATGGCCCAGAAGGAGCTGGCGGGCATCCACTTCACCGGCTCGACGCCGGTCTTCCAGGGCATGTGGAAGACGGTGGGGGAGAACATCCACCAGTACGCCTCCTACCCGCGCATCGTCGGCGAGACCGGCGGCAAGGACTTCATCTTCGCCCACCCGACGGCGGACGCCGAGGCGCTGGTCATCGCCATGGTGCGGGGCGCCTTCGAGTACCAGGGGCAGAAGTGCTCCGCCGCCTCCCGGGCCTACGTCCCGCGCTCGCTGTGGCAGGGCGGGGTGCGCGACCGCCTGGTGGCCGAGGTGGAGAGCATCGAGCAGGGCTCGCCGCTGGACTTCCGGAACTTCATGGCGGCGGTCATCGACGCCAGCGCCTTCGCCAGCATCACCGAGTACATCGACCACGCCAAGAGCTCCTCCGACGCCGAGATCCTGCTGGGCGGTGGCTCCGACGATTCCAAGGGCTACTTCATCGAGCCCACCGTGGTGGTCACCACCGACCCGCGCTTCAAGCTGATGCGGGAGGAGATCTTCGGTCCGGTCCTGACCCTCTACGTCTACGACGACGAGGACCTGGACGAGGCGCTGTTCCTGTGCGACACGGCCTCGGACTACGCGCTCACCGGTGCCGTCTTCGCCCAGGACCGGGGCGCCATCGAGGCGATGTCGTCGGCGCTGCGCCACACGGCGGGCAACTTCTACGTCAACGACAAGCCCACCGGCGCGGTGGTCGGCCAGCAGCCGTTCGGCGGCTCCCGGGCCTCCGGCACCAACGACAAGGCCGGCTCCAAGGCCAACCTGTCGCGCTGGGTCTCGACCCGGGCCATGAAGGAGACCTTCGTGCCGGCCAGGGACTACCGCTACCCCCACATGGAAGAGAAGTGAGTTTCCCCAGGGGCAGGGCATGATGGCCGAAGGCGAGCCCGCCGACGACGGCCTGGGTGCGGGGCGGCGCTACGCCGACGCCGAGGCGTGCGTCGATGCCGCCCTCTCCCGGGTCGGCCAGCGGGTGGTGCTGGGCTCTCCCCTGGGCCTGGGCAAGGGCAACCACCTGGTCAACGCCTTCTACCGCCGCGCCCAGGCCGACCCGAGCCTCGAGCTCACCATCGTCACCGCCCTGACCCTCACCCGGCCCACCGGCTCCTCGGAGCTGGAACGGCGGCTGGTGGAACCGCTGGCGGACCGCTTGTTCGGCGCCGGCGGCCACGGTTACCCGGAGCTGACCTACGCCATCGACCGGCGGCGCGGCACCTTGCCCGCCAACGTCGAGGTGCGGGAGTTCTACTACCCGCCGGGAAGCCTGCTGGGCAACGCCACCGCCCAGCAGGACCACATCTCCAGCAACTACAGCTTCGTCGTCCGCGCCCTGCTGGACATGGGGGTCAACGTCCTCTGCCAGATGGTGGGGGCCGAGGAGGTGGACGGGGAGGAGCGGCTGTCCTTGTCGTCCAACCCGGACCTGACGCTGGATCTGCTGCGCTGGTGGGAGGGCGTGGACTGGCCGGTGGCCCGGCTGGCCCAGATCAACCGGCGGATGCCCTTCATGTACGGCGACGCCATGGTGGCGCCGGAGGTGTTCGACGCGGTGGTGGACGGGCCGGAGTACGAGTTCGAGTTGCCCTCGACCCCCAACATGCCCATCGCCACCGCCGACTACCTGATCGCCACCTACGCCTCGGCGCTGGTCAAGGACAACGGCACGTTGCAGCTCGGCATCGGCTCCCTGGGCGACGCCATCGCCTACCTGCTCAGACTGCGCCACCAGGACAACGCCCTGTGGCGCCAAGTGCTGGCCCGCACCGGGGCGCTGGAGGCGTGGGGCGGCGAGATCGACCGCCTGGGCGGCACCGAGCCATTCTCCTCCGGCCTCTACGGCGCCACCGAGATGCTGGTGGACGGCTTCCTCCAGCTCTACCAGGCGGGCATCCTGAAGCGCCGCGCCTATCCCAGCGCCGACCTGCAGCGCCGGGGCGACGCCGGCGAGACGCTCTCCGACGACGAGATGGCCAGCGGCCGCCTGGTCCATTCGGGCTTCTTCCTCGGCCCGCGCAGCTTCTACCAGGCGCTCCGGGAGATGCCCCGCGAGGAACGGCGGCTGATCGAGATGACCGCCATCAGTTTCGTCAACGAGCTCTACGGCGACGACGAGGAGCTGAAGCGGATGCAGCGCAAGAACGCCCGCTTCCTGAACTCGGGGTTGAAGGCGACGCTCCTCGGCGCCGTGGCGTCGGAGACGTTGTCCGACGGCCGGGTGGTCTCCGGCGTCGGCGGCCAGTACAACTTCGTGCGCATGGCCCACGAGCTGTCCGACGGGCGCTCCGTCCTGATGGTGCGGGCGGTGCGGGAGTCGGGGGGCGAGGTGGAGTCCAACGTCGTCTTCAGCCAGCCCAACTGCACCATCCCGCGCCACCTGCGGGACGTGCTGATCACCGAGTACGGTATCGCCGACCTGCGCGGCAAGACCGATGCCCAGTGCGTGGCGGCGATGCTCGACGTCGCCGACTCGCGCTTCCAGGACGGGTTGATGGCGGAGGCGAAGCGGGCGAAAAAGTTGCCCCAGGGCCACGTCATCGCGGACCGGCACCGGCGCAACCTGCCGGAGCGGCTGGGGACGGTGTTGGCGCCGTACCGGGAGCGGGGGATGTTCGGGGAGTTGCCCTTCGGCAGCGACCTGACGGACGAGGAGGTGGTGCTGGGGAAGGCCCTGAAGGCGCTCAAGGGGGCGGCGGAGGGGCGCAAGCGGGACCTGCTGCGGGGCGCCGTCATCGGCAACGCGATGTCGCCTCCCGCGGCGGCGGCGCCGTATCTGAAGCGGATGGGGTTGGCCGAGCCGAAGGGGCTGAAGGAGAAGGCGATGGCGCGGGTGGTGGCGGCGGCGTTGGGGATGGTGGGGATCGGCGACGGCGCTTGAGGAGGCGGGGACCGGTTAGGGCATGGAAACGGGGTGAAGGGGGCTCCCGGCCAGGGGCCGCTCCGCTTCTCGGCGGGAAAGGCGGGGGCTCCGCTGCACTTCCGGCGCTCCGGATCGATCGAAACCTGCACAGGGACTGGCCCGCCGCGCCTCCACAGCACCCCTGGCCGGGAGCCCCCTTCACCCCTCACCGACAGCACCATCGCCATCCAGGGTGGAGGAGAGGAGAACAAGATAGCGACCAGGGGTGGAGTAGGGGGGAACAAGACAGCGACCAGGGAGGTGGCGGAACCCTCGACTCACAACTGATCACCCGAGCTTGGAGGACTTAAGTCCCTCCAGTCAGGGTGCAGGTGCGGTCAGCTCGACGGCGGTCCGGGGAGGCGAAATCTTCCTCCCCTTGCTGATCTGTTGACGTTCGATTCGCTCCACACCTTGGGTGGGCCGGGTCATTGTGGGCGCTTCGGGATTGGTTCCGTGCGGCGGGCCAGGTCGATGAGCCAGCGGTGGAAGTCGGCGTCTACCGCGGGGTCGGCGAGGGCGGCGGGGAGGGGGGGGAGGGTGGGGGAGGCGGCCACCGTGGTGAGATATGTGCGGAAGACGGCGGCGCGGTGGCGGCCCTTGGGGGTCCGGTCGTCGAGGAGGAAGCGGGTCCAGAGGGCGGAGAGGGCATAGAGATCTGGGCCGCGGGGTGAGGCCATCAGCGCGTCGGTGTCGAGGGCGGCGAGGTCGGGAAGGGTTTCCAGGCGCCCTTGGCGGGCGGCCCGGTGGAGGCGTTCGAGGGCGATCAGCGGACCGTAAGGCCGGCCACCGCCGGCCGAGCGCACGGCACGGCGATCCAGCGGCCCGGACAGCAGACGGCCGTCGTCCAGGGTTGGCGTCAGCTCGAGGTCACCGGCCAGGCCCTCGTCCAGCCACGCCGGGGGGGCAGCGGAGAAGGCGAAGCGGTTGAGCAGGTGGGCCACCTCGTGGGCCAACAGGCGCCGGGTGATCCTTGCCGCGGGATCAGCAGCCAGGAGGGCGACCCCACTGATGGTCTGGGCCGGCAAACGGTCGTTGTCCACCACTGCCCGGTAGTCGGCGGGATCGGCCAGAAGTACGACGGTGCCAGCCGCGGACGCCTGATCGACGACCGCCGGGCCCCCGTCATCGCCCCATACCGGCACCTCCGGGGGGACCGGGAGCCCGTAACGCTGGTGATAGTGGCGAACAAGCCCGCCGACCAGGGCGCGCAACGCCTCCACCTCGGCCTCGTCCGTCAGGTCGGTGACCAGGTGGAAGGGGCCCAACGGCAGGGTGCGGGCGGCACCCCCCATCCGATCCCTTACGGCGGCGAGGAGGGAGCCGGCCGCGGGATCGCCGCCGGAAGCAGCCTGTTCCGGTGGCGCGGAGTCGGTAGCAGAATCCTCTGCAACGGTTTCAGCCTCGGGATGCCACCAGCCATCGGCGCCGCCGGCGGCCAGGCGCAGCCAGCCCCGGTGACGGTCCACCACCTCGGCCTCCACCGGCTCCACCAGGGTGACGACGACCGGCGCCGCGGGGCTGGCCAGAAGGCGAAGCTCGGTGCCGGCGGGCAACGGGACGACTTCCGCCTCTCCGCCGGGCGGAGACTGCGCCGCGGCCAGGGTGGCCGCAGAAACGAGGAGAAGGGACAGCGCGGCAGCCCGCAGCAGGTGGGTTGCGCGGCGGCCCTCGACGCATGCCGCAAAACCAGGAGTCACCCCGCCAGTCTACTGCGCCGGAGGGCGTCCGCCGGTGGGGGTTGGGTGCGGGGCAGTCGTCGCCGTCAGTCGTCGCCGTCCGCGGCCTCGACGTCGAGCTTGCCCGCGAAGACGATCTCCGACAGCGGCTTCCTGCCGTTGGGGCGCTCGCCCTGGAAGCCCTCGGGCAGATCCTGGGGGTCGCCGGGGTGGCCGACGGCGCACATCGCCTCGACCTCGTAGCCCTCCGGCACCTCCAGCAACTCCCGGGCGGCGGCGTAGTCGAAACCCTGCATGCCGTGGACGACCAGGCCGGAGATGGTGCCCTGGAGCGCCAGCGCCATCCACGCCGCCCCGGTGTCGAAGGAGTGGGTGTTGGCCGGCTTGCCGTTGTGGTCGAAGGTGGTCTTGGAGATCATCACCACCAGGGCGCCGGCGTCGTTGGCCCACCCCTGGTTGCCCTCCGCCAGGAGGTCGAAGAAGCGGTCCCAATCCGCCGTGCCGCGCAGCGCGTAGACGAAACGCCAGTGCTGGTTGTTGTAGGACGAGGGCGACCAGCGGGCGGCTTCGAAGAGGCGCATCAGCGCGCCTTCCGAGACCGCTTCGCCACTCATCGCCCGGGGCGACCAGCGCTTGACGAAAAGGGGATCGACGCCGTGCTGGCCGTCGCGGTGCTCCAAGGGGTCGATTTCGTTCACCTTCATGGCAACTCCTCTGCAAGGAAAAGATCCGGCGGTGCCGGAACGTGGATTTCAAGATCGGACTTCAGGTATCGGACTTCAGGTCTCGGCGGGCGCGGCGCCGCCGGCGCGGTCCCGCTCCGCCGTGTGAGACGATAAGCGCCCGGCCCGGAAGACCACAACCACTACCCCAGGAAACGATTCATGGATCACGCCAGGACCGAGGACAGCCCCACCGAACAGAACACCCACCGGGCCGTCGATCCGGAGTTGTGTGGCCGGCCGTTGGAACTGGCCCCGGGCTTCAGCCGGGTGGAGTTGGTGCCGTCGGAGCGCATGGCTGCGGACGAGCGGGGCTTGGTCCACGGCGGCTTCCCCTTCGGCCTGGCGGACTACGCCGCCATGCTGGCGGTCAACGACCCGCTGGTGGTCCTGGCGGCCGCCGAGGTGCGGTTCCTCCGCCCGGTGCAGGTGGGGGAGCGGTTGGTGGCCGAGGCGCGGGTGGACAACGGGGACGACAGCGCCTCGGATCCGATGAAGCCGCAGGTGGAGGTGGTCGTCCAGCGGGACGGGGTGCCGGTCCTCACCGGTGCCTTCCGCTGTTACGTGCCGGAGAACCATGTGCTGGAGAGAGATGTCTGAAGCAGAGGACGGAGGAGCGGAGATGAACGACGAATCCACCCAGGCCCCAACCGACACCGAGGCGCGGCCCGCCAACGGCGGCGATCTCGTTGCCGGCGTCCTCGCGCGCTACGGCGTGCGCCACCTGTTCACCCTCTGCGGCGGCCACATCTCGCCGATCCTGGCCGGCGCCAAGGACCGTGGCATCCGGGTGGTGGACGTGCGCGACGAGGCCAGCGCCGTCTTCGCCGCCGACGCGGTGGCCCGCCTCACCGGCATCCCCGGCGTCGCCGCGGTCACCGCCGGACCGGGGGTGACCAACGCGGTCACCGCCATCAAGAACGCCCAACTCGCCCAGAGCCCGCTGGTGCTCCTGGGCGGCGCCACCGCCACGGTGCTCAAGGGGCGGGGGTCGTTGCAGGACATCGACCAGCTCTCCCTCCTGGCATCCACGGTGAAGCGCTCCTACACCGCCGAGTCGGTGCGCGAGCTGCCGGAGATGGTGGAGGAGGCGCTGGGCCTGGCCGCCAGCGGCGTGCCCGGGCCGGTGTTCGTGGAGGTGCCGGTGGACCTGCTGTACCGCGAGGAGATGGTGCGCGAGTGGTACCTGGGGCGGCGCGGTGGCGGGATCGCTGGATGGCTGCTGCGGCGCTACCTGAGCTGGCACGTCAACCGCCTGTTCAAGGGGCAGGACGACGCCGCCGACGAGGTGGAGGAGGCGCCCGAGGTGCGCTTCCGGGAGCCCACCGGCCCACCGGACAAGGCGGTGCGCAAGGCGGCTCGCAAGCTGGCCTCGGCGAAACGGCCGGTGCTCCTGGTGGGCAGCCAGGCGATGACCGCCGCCGGCCGGGAGGGCTCCGCCGTGGCCGCCGCCGAGCTGGCCCGGGCGGTGGAGACCCTGGGCATGCCCACCTGGCTCGCCGGCGGCGCCCGGGGGCTGTTGGGCCCGGCCTCCTCCCTGCGCCGCCGCCACAAGCGGACCAAGGCGCTGAAGCGGGCCGACCTGGTGATCCTGGCCGGCGTGCCGGCGGACTTCCGCCTCGACTACGGCCGCTCCATCAACCGCAAGGCGACGGTCATCGCCGCCAACCTCTCCGACGAGGAGATGACCAAGAACCGCAAGCCCAGCCTCGGCGTCGAGGCTCACCCGGGGCGCTTCCTGGTCGAGCTGGCGGCGAAGGCCGGCGAGGGCCGGCGGCCGCGCTGGAGCGCCTGGCACGAGAAGCTGGAGGCGCGGGACCGGGAGCGGGAGGCGGAGATCGCCGCCACCGCCGACCAGGGCACCGAGTACGTCAACCCGCTGGCGCTGTGCCGGGAGATCGACGCGGTGCTGCCCGACGACAGCGTGTTGGTGGGCGACGGCGGCGACTTCGTGGCCACCGCCTCCTACATGGTGCGCCCCCGGGGCCCCCTGTCGTGGCTCGACCCGGGGGTCTTCGGCACCCTGGGGGTTGGCGGCGGCTTCGCCCTGGCGGCCAAGCTGTGCCGCCCCCAGTCCGAGGTCTGGCTGCTCTGGGGGGACGGATCGGCGGCCTTCAGCCTGGCGGAGATCGACACCTGCGTGCGCCACGGCCTGCCCATCATCGCGGTCATCGGCAACGACGCCGGCTGGACCCAGATCGCCCGCGAGCAGGTGGAGGTGCTGGGCGACGACGTGGGCACCGTGTTGGCGCACACCGACTACCACCGGGTGGCGGAGGGCTACGGCGGTGCCGGCATCCTGGTGGAGCGGCCGGAAGAGGTGCGCCCCGCCCTGGAGCGCGCCCAGCGGTTGGCCGCCGAAGGACAGCCGGTGGTGGTCAACGTCCTCCTCGGCAAGACCGACTTCCGCAAGGGGTCGATCTCGATGTGAGGTTCAGCCCTGGCTTCAGTCGGAGCGCTCCGTAAGGCGTCCTCCGACGAGGAGAACTTGCCGCCAGCCATACCCCACGCTCACCCAGGGGTGGTCTGGGCGATCTCGATTCATGGTCAGGAGTGGTTTTGACCGGACGAGTTGGATAAAGCCGTCCACCGACAGATGAGGTCCGGAGCCCGGAATCTTATAGAGCAGGCCGTGGTGAACGAGCACGTACCTGTCGCCTCGGGACTTGAAGGCGATACAGGGCTTGACCGGGGTGCAGCGATAGGGGAAGCCTCCCGTGATCACGTACTGACTTGCCTGCGGGTGAAGGTCCAAGTCCGGAAAGGCCGCCAGACTGCGCTCCAGATCATCCAGCTCAACGAATGCGCTTCGCTCTGATTCGGTGAACGCGAACTGACCAAGGATGCCGGTCAGATGGAGGGCGCCTCTGCCCACCTCTGTGCCGCCGTCGTAGGCGCGGACCAGGAAGAGGTGGTCCATGCGGTGAGCGCCGGAGCACTGGGAGGGTAGCCAGTTCACCATTCGGTCGACTCGTAGCTCGTATTCGTCTTGCTGGAGGGCCTCCCGAAAGGCGGCTTCTTGCGGTGTCAGTTTCTTTTCGGCGTGAAAAAGCCGCTGCGTCATGGCGTACTTGAAATTCTCCGCGATGTGATCATCTGTCCGCGGAAAGGGGTGGGGTACGTACCGCGGGTCGCCGGGTTGGCTGGATCGCACAGACTGTGCGTACTCCGGAAACGCAACAGCCAGCGGCGGCAACCTTGCGCCCTCACGGAGCTGCCGGACCTCGGCCGCCCGATCCTCGCATCGTATCGGTGTCCAAGGTGCCGCCATCGAAGGGAGAGTAGGTAGCAGCGCTAGAATCGCTACCAGGGTGAGGGCCACTGTCAGTTCGTTCTTCGCCTTCTTCATTCGCGAGGCTCCCCTTATTCTTTGTACTCTTGGTTGCAGCACTGAGAGCCATCATAGGTGGTGACGCTGTGGCCCCAGTTCTGGTGCTGACCCAATCACCACCATCACGGGGAGTCCAGTTGGGGCGGCACATCGTTGAGCAACGCATCCCATCCACTGTGAGTGAAGAACTGCACACCGAACACCGCCCTGTCTGGGTACACAGTAGTCAAATTGTTCTTGCGCACTGTACGGCACGCCCAGCAGGCCGCCACCGGTGAGCCGGCGAATCGAGGCGGCACGCCGCGTGCAATTTGAGATGGGGGAGCGGGAGCCGGTCTCCCGCCTCTCCCAACCTCCAGAACGCAGGGAAAAACCCATGAGCTCCAGGCAGAACCGCACCTCCGCAGCACCCTCAGAAGATCCCGAAACGGCGCTCTCCCGGCCCCGCCCGGCCGTCACCGCCGGGCGCAGCCGCCAGTTGTCGGTGTTGCTGGTCTTCCTGGCGGCCTCGGCGGTGGTCGCCTGGGTCGGCGGCATGTGGACCGCCTCGTCGGTGGGCAGTTGGTACTCGGCGCTGGACAAGCCGTCCTGGACCCCGCCCAACTTCCTTTTCGGCCCGGTGTGGACCCTGCTCTACGCCGCCATGGCGGTGGCCGCCTGGGCGGTCTGGCGCCTGGGGGGGTGGCGGCGCAACCCCGCGGCTCTCACCCTGTACTCGGTGCAGCTCCTCCTCAACCTCCTGTGGTCCGGCCTGTTCTTCGGCCAGCGCTCGCCGTTCTGGGGGCTGATCGACATCTCCCTCCTCTGGCTGGCCATCCTCGCCACCCTGGTGCTCTTCTTCCGCCGCTCCCGGCTGGCCGGCTGGCTGATGGTGCCCTACCTGCTCTGGGTGAGCTACGCCGGCGCCTTGAACTTCGCCATCTGGCGCCTGAACCCCGGCGCCTGAGCCCCGCTTGGTAGGATGGGGCCGACCGATACCCGCCGCGCGGTCGCCGCGCTGACCACTCCTTCCAGTCTCTGCCGAACCGTACCGGAGGTTCCCCGTGCCCGCATCCCGACGCCCCGCCAGCCGAACCACGCTCAGCGCCCTCGTCGCGCTGCTCCTGCTCGCCCTCCTCGCCGGCCTGACCCCGGCGCCGCCGGTGGCGGCCGATCAACACGGGGAGGCGGAGGAGGGGCCGCGGCCGTTCTCGGTCCACGACCTGCTGGCCATGGAGCGGATTTCCAGCGCCCAGGTCTCGCCGGACGGCTCCCGGGTGGCGTTCGTGGTGCGCAGCACCGACCTGGAGGCCGGCCGGGGCCGCACCGACCTCTGGCTGCTGGACCTCTCCGCCGCCACCACCGCCGGGACCCCGGAGCCGCGCCGCCTGACCAGCCACGAGGCCGGTGACCACAGCCCCCGCTGGTCCGCCGACGGCGGCCACCTCTACTTCCTCTCCAGCCGTTCCGGCTCCTCCCAGGTGTGGCGCATCGCACCCTCCGGCGGCGAGGCCGAGCAGGTCACCGACCTGCCCCTGGACGTCGCCAACCTGGTGCCCTCGCCGGACGGCTCCCGCCTCGCCTTCACCCTCGACGTCTTCCCCGACTGCGAGGGCCTGGAGTGCACGGTGGATCGCCTCGCCGCGGTCGAGGACGATCCGGCCAGCGCCCGGATCTACACCGAGCTGCTGTTTCGCCACTGGGACACCTGGGACGACGACCGCCGCTCCCACCTGTTCACCGCCGCCCTGGAGGACGGCCGGGTGAAGGGCGAGCCGGTGGACCTGGTGGCGGGAAAGGACGCCGACGTGCCGTCCCAGCCCTTCGGCGGCGCCGAGGACGTCGCCTTCTCGCCGGACGGCAAGAGCATCGTCTTCGTCATGCGGGACGCTGGCGGCGGGGAGGCCTGGTCGACCAACTTCGACCTCTTCCGGGTGCCCGCCGACGGCTCCGCCGAGGCGGTGAACCTGACGCCGGACAACAAGGCCTGGGACACCGGCCCGGTGTTCTCGCCGGACGGTGGCCACCTGGCCTGGCTGGCCATGGCCCGCCCCGGGTTCGAGGCCGACCGGCTGCGCCCGCGGGTGATGGATCTCGAGAGCGGCGAGGTGCGGGACGTGGCGCCGGAGTGGGACCGCTCTCCCGGCGGCCTCACCTGGTCCGCCGACGGCTCGACCCTCTACGCCACCGCCGCCGACCTCGGCCAGGTGTCGCTGTTCGCCCTCGACGTGGAGAGCGGGGAGGTGGAGACGGTGCTCGGCAGCGGCCACGTCCGCTCGCTGAACGTCCTGCCCCCGGCCAGCCAGGGGGGCCCGGACCGCTTCGTCTTCGGCCACGACAGCCTGACCTCGCCGGTGGAGCTCCACGCCCTGACCCGGGGCGAGGCGACGCCCCGCCGGCTCACCGACGTCAACGGCGATCTGCTGGCCGAGGTGGCCATGGGGGAGGCGGAGCAGTTCCACTTCACCGGCGCCGGCGGCGAGCGGGTCTACGGCTACGTCGTCAAGCCGGCGGAGTTCCGGGAGGGGGAGGAGTACCCGGTGGCCTTCCTCATCCACGGTGGCCCCCAGGGCTCCTTCGGCAACGACTTTCACTACCGCTGGAACCCCCAGACCTACGCCGGCGCCGGCTACGCCGCGGTGATGATCGACTTCCACGGCTCGGTGGGCTACGGCCAGGACTTCACCGACGCCATCCGCGGCGACTGGGGTGGCAAGCCCCTGGTGGACTTGCAGAAGGGCCTGGCGGCGGCGGTGGAGCGCTACCCCTGGCTGGACGCCGACCGGGTGTGCGCCCTGGGCGCCTCCTACGGTGGCTACATGGTCAACTGGATCGCCGGCAACTGGCCGGACCGCTTCCGCTGCCTGGTCAACCACGACGGCATCTTCGACAACCGGATGATGTACTACGCCACCGAGGAGCTGTGGTTCCCGGAGTGGGAGCACGGCGGCCCCTACGGCGACAACCCGGAGGGCTACGAGCGCCACAACCCCGCCAACCACGTCGATGCCTGGAGCGCGCCCATGCTGGTGATCCACGGCGCCCTCGACTACCGGGTGCCCGAGACCCAGGGTTTCGCCACCTTCACGGCGCTGCGCCGGCAGGGGATCCCGGCCCGTTTCGTCTACTTCCCGGACGAGAACCACTGGGTGTTGAGCCCCGCCAATTCCATCTTGTGGCACAATGAGGTGAACCAATGGCTCGACCGGTGGCTGAGGCAGAGTCCCGAAACGGGTTCGGAACCCGGCACCGCTTCTGATTGAGGCGGGGTGGAGTGGGACCAAGGCTGCGCCAGCACCGCGGGCGGAGACATAATGTTTTGATGGTTGGCGCGATCTTGAGACCTGGGTTCCTCACCCCCACCGTGGGTGAAACGGGCTCCGGTGTCAGAACTCGGGAGACTTGACTTGAGCTATTTTCTGCACACCCTGCCACCCGGCCTGCGACTGCGCCAGGTCCACCCCATTCATGAGCGCGACGGCTCGTGCTCCCGGATCTACGACCTGGAGCGCTCGGTCCTGATCGCGGTGCCCGAGGAACTGCGCTACCACGTCGCGGCGGCGCTGGACACCGGCAACCTGGATGGCGACCTCATCGCCTGGCTCGCCGGCGAGGACGTCCTGACCTACGACAGCCCGCCGGAGCGCGGCTCCAACACCGCCTCCTCGGCGCCGGCGGCCTCCCTCGACGACACCGTCGATCGCCGGCTCGACGCCCTCGACCGGGTGTTCTTCTACGACGACGAGATCCATTGCCGCCTGAGTGGCCTGGACGCAGAAGCCGCGGTCAGCACCCTGCGCTCGGTCCTGCGCCGGGCCAGCGAGGAGTCGCGGGTCGTCTTCCACCTCAGCACCCCGCCCTCCGGCGGCTTCCCGGAAGCGCTGTTGCCGGTGGCCATCGCGGTGCGCGACGGCGGGCTGGCGGAGAGCACCCAGGCCCGCCAGGTCGATCTGGAGCTGTTGACCGACGGTCGCGGGCTGGGCCGGGGGGAGATCCAGTTCCTCGCCTCGTGCGATTTCCTGGTGCGCCTCCACGGCCCCCACATCGACGCCCTCAACCACCTCCTGGAGGTCATGCCGGAGCGCCTGGTGTTGAGCATCCTCCTCGACACCGAGGATCGGCTGCGGGACCTGTGGCACGAGGCCCGGGAGCTGGGAGCGCGGCGGGTCGACGCGGTGAAGATCACCGACAAGCCGTTCGCCGGTCTGCACCGCCACGAATCCGAGCTGCGCCGCTTCCGCCGCGACCTGTTCGCCATCAGCGACGACATGTTCGCCGCCCTGGAGAGGGGCGAGCGGCCGGCGGTGATCTACGAGCCCATCGCCCAGGTGGTGGGGCGCCAGATGGCGACCCATTCCTGGGCCCGCTCCCGGGGCTACCTCGGGGTGGTGTCCCACGGCGAGCTGCTGACCCTGCCCCAGGACGGGATGGAGCCGGTGGCCGGCGGCGAAGAGCCCCAGGCGGGCATCGCCCGCTGCCGCACCTGCTGGGCCCGGGAGCTGTGCGTCCGGGGCCGCTGGGCCGGTCCGGCGGCGGATCCCCACCGCCCCCAGCCGCGGGCCGACCGCTGCGAGTTCTGGCGCGCCGAGGTGGAGGCCGGGCTCCTCTTCTACGAGCGCCTGCGGGAGGCGGACCTGCGTCACCTGGCCGGCTTCGTGGCGGGCCGCCGGGAGGTGGTCCTGGACCCCTACGCCCACCTCGACACCCGCAACCTGCGAGCCTTCTGAGCCCCGGTGGGGCGCCTAGCCCCCCGCGCCCTCCATCGCCTCGATCATCTCGCCGTAGCCTTCCCGGAAGGTGGGGTAGCGGTGCTCGTAGCCCGAGGCCACCAACCGCTCACTGGACACCCGCTTGTTGCTGCGCTGAGCGCGGCGGGTGCCGTCGGCGGCGACCGTCTCCGGCGGCTCCACCCCGAGGCGGGCGGCGATCCAGCGCAACACCTCACAGCGCTCCGCCGGATCCCGGTCCACCACCAGGTAGACGTCCCGGGGCTCCTCCAGCGCCAGGAGGTGGGCGATGGCGCCGGCGGCGTCGTGGCGGTGGATGCGGTTGGTGTAGCTCGCCCCGCCTTCGGCGCAGGTCGCCTCGCCGCTGCGCACCCGGTCGATGAGGCGGGTGCGCCCGGGGCCGTAGATGCCGCCGAGGCGGGCGATGACGGCGGGGAAGGGGCCGCCCAGGAAGACCTCCTCGCCGCGGCGCAGGACGGCGCCGGAGAAATGCTCCGCTTCCGCCGCCGAGCTCTCGTCCACCCACTCGCCCCCGCCCTGGCCGTAGACGCCGGTGGAGGAGGTGAAGACCACCCGGCCGGGTTTCTGGCCCTGCTCCTCCAGGGCGGCCAGCAGGTGGCGCGGGCCGGTGACGTAAGCGGCGGAGTACGCGTCTTCGCTGAAACCGTCGGCGGACGCGGCGTAGACCACGGCGTCCAGACCCGGAGGTAGATTTTTCAAGCTCGCCGGCTCGGTGAGGTCGGCGGCGAAGGCCCGCACCCCGTCCGGCTGGCCCCCGGGGGTGCGGGACAGGGCCCAGACGTCGTGGCCGGATTCTCTTAAAAGACGGGCGAGAGCGCTGCCGACGTAGCCACAGCCGGCGATCAGTACCTTCATTCTTCCTCCGTGGATGGGCGGTTTTTCTCTCCAGCGGCGGGAGAGCCTTCGCCGGCTCTCACCTGGCACGATTCTTCCACGTTTCTGCGCATGTGAGATGCCCTGCCCTCAATCCCAAGGACCGCCCATGATCCATTTCGTAGTCAGCAGCGCCGCCGCAGCCAGACCCGTGATCGACCGATACGGGTTGGAGGAGCGCGGGGGCGGGGCCTTCCCGTTGTATTCGAATGGCGAGACTTCGCTGGCGGTGAGCGGCCCGGGGAAGATGGCCACCGCCGCCGCGGCGGGCTGGTTGTTCCAGGCCGCCGGCGGCGTGGTGGACGGCGCCTGGTTCCACCTCGGCCTGGCGGGCCACGCCGAGACCGACATCGGCACCGGCCTGCTGGCCCACAAGGTGATCGACCGGGGGAGCGGCCACGCCTGGTACCCGGCCATCATGATGGAGCACCCGGCACCCTCGGGGGTGGTGATGACGGTGGATCAGATGGACCTCGAATACGACGAGGGTCTGCTGTTCGACCTCGACGCTTCCGGTTTCTACGCCGCCACCGAGCGCTTCGCCAGCATCGAGCTGATCCACGCCTACCGCATCGTGGCGGACAACCACGGGGCCACCCTGGGTGACAATTTCTCCGAGGACGTGGTGGAGGACCTGGTGGCCAGCAAGATGGGCGTGGTCGATAGTTGGGTGGAGGAGCTGCGGGAGCTATCCGCCGTGGCGCGGGAGGGGTTGGAGGGCGACGCCACGGGGGACGGCGAATGATCTACATCCAGGAAGAGATCGCCGACCACGAGCGCACCCACCAGATCCTCAGCCGGCTGCCCGACGCCGAGCGCATCCCGTGCGAGGACTGGCGGGAGGTGTTCCAGCGCCCGGGGCAGAACTTCCGCCTGCAGAAGCGCCGCCCCTCGCTGATCCTGGGGCGCATGGAAGACAAGCTGGTGGAGGCGGCGCCGCCGGGGTTGAGCTTCGGCGCCCGCCGCAACTACGTCTTCGCCCCGATGCTCAACTGCATCTACGACTGTAGCTACTGCTATCTCCAGGGGCGCTTCCCCTCCGCCGCCTACGTGTTGTTCGTCAACTTCGAGGACTTCATGGAGGTGATGGACGACCGGCTGGCCGAGTCGCCGGACGAGGACGTCTGGTTCTTCTCCGGCATCGACTGCGACAGCCTGGCCTTCGAGCCGGTCTCGCGCATGGCCCAGAGCTTTCTGTCGTTCTTCGCTGAGCGCCCTCGGGCCTTCCTCGAGCTGCGCACCAAGAGCGCCCAGGTGCGGCCCCTCCTCTCCCGGGAGCCGATGGACAACTGTGTCACCGCCTTCAGCGTGACCCCGGAGGACATGAGCCGGCGCTGGGAGGGGCAGACCCCGGCCATGGAGAGCCGCCTGGCCGCCGCCCGGCGGCTGCAGGAGGCCGGCTGGCCGGTGGGGCTGCGCTTCGAGCCGCTGCTGTGGAGTGAGGACTGGGAGAAGCAGTACGACGCGCTGTTCAACCGGGTTTTCGAGGTCCTCGACCCGGAGGCGCTGCACTCCGTCTCCTGCGGCGTCTTCCGCCTGCCGCTGAACAACTGGAACCGCCTCAAGCGCCTCTACCCCGAATCCCCCTTCGTCCGGGGCCCGGTGGAGAAGGACGCCGACGTCGTCACCTACCGCGAGGACCTGGCCGCCGAGCTGCGCGGCCACTGCGTCGAACAACTCCGGGAGCGCCTGCCCGAAGGCGTCCTGTACGAGGACGCCCACACGATCTGAACAAACTCATGCACGCGGTCCAAGCTCTCATACAGTCTTAGTTTCGGCTGACCTCCTTCCTGAAGTCGAAATCTCTGGCGGTTCGGGGTGAATTTTTAGACTCTGGTCAGAGTCACTCTCCTGATAGTGCCTGGGTATTGATGGTGCAAGATGACGTTTAGCTGACCCTTTCTGTCTACGTTTCTCGCGTAATAAAACAGAGGGATCTTCGTTTTCCATGGGAGGGTCAGTATGCACGTTGAAAGTCGGCTGCTTGAGATCGGGTCAGAAGTCACATATCGGTTGCGCTCTAGATTTTCAGCAACGCAGCAGTATCCGGTGGGGGGGCATCGGTTACACGAGTCGATGGTGGCGGTGCGCTTGGCATTGATCGTGATCTGCGCGATGGTAGTGGGTGGGGCAGCGTCTCAAGGGGCCTTGGCTCAGGTGCCATCAAAGCCGAGCAATCTGAGTCCCGGCTCGACGAGCAGTCCTGGGCCGACTTTGAGCAGCCGCTCGGTGCGCCTGGACTGGAACTCGTCGAGCGGCGCAACCTACTACGATCTGGGGGTTCGGGACCTGGGGACGAACCAGTTGGTGGTCGATAGGCAGACCTCCAGCTCGTCGTACTCGGTGACCCTCGATGAAGGGGGTGAGTACCGCTGGAACGTGGCGGCCTGCAACAGTAGTGGCTGCTCGTCGTTCACGACTCCGCTGTACTTCCAGACGCCGGGGAGCGTGCCATCGACGCCGAGCAACCCGAGCCCCGGCTCGACCAGCAGTCCCGGGCCGACCTTGAGCAGCCGATCCGTGAACCTGGACTGGAGCTCGTCGAGCGGTACGAGCTACTACGACGTGGGGGTTCGAGACCTGGGTACGAACCAGTTGGTGGTCGACACCCAGACCTCCAGCTCGTCGTACTCGGTGACCCTCGACGAAGGCCGTCGGTATCGCTGGAACGTGGCGGCGTGCAACAGCAGCGGCTGCTCGTCGTTCACGACCTCGCTGTACTTCCAGACGCCGGG
>Ga0102947_1000087_pt1 | contig 31872 bp, 35 predicted proteins | sample SalPon2A_A_D2_MG_FD_78210 | JGI IMG/M metagenome (GOLD analysis project Ga0102947, IMG submission 78210) | Soil microbial communities from South San Francisco under conditions of wetland restoration - Salt Pond MetaG R2A_A_D2_MG | ecosystem: Environmental > Terrestrial > Soil > Wetlands | place... | reverse complement strand
CGTCGTTCGCGGTAAGGAAAACCTCTTTAAAGGGCTCCGAAAAAGAGTAGGTGTAGTCCTGCGGGAGTACTGTCGGCAAAAAAATAAGTTTTTCCTGGAAAAAGTGCACCATAACAACCAATAGTATATAGCCTGCCAGCAGTATTTTGACAATCCTTGCAAATTTACGCATTGACCTGCTTTGAAGAATGCTTTACGTGAATACTGGAGCCTTCCAGATCTATTTTTTTCGGCCTGGAAGTAATGATCTCGCTCAGCATTTTATGATACGATTCAAAGGTGTTTAAATTTTTATGCCCTCCACCGATTACTGTGTAAAGCGTGGTGGACTTCGATTTGATCTTGGAGAGCTTCACACTTGTTTTATAGGGGATCAGTTTGTCATCTGTGCCGTGGATAATATGTATAGGGCAATTGACATACTTCAGCCATTTGTACGTGGGCATTGGGAATTTAAGCAAAAGGGAGAGCGGCATAAAAGGCACGTACTTTTTGGCAACCTTACTGAGACTGTAATAAGGCGCATCCATGATAAGCATGCGCGGATCATTCATAGAAGCCAGCTTCGCGGCAAAACCCGAACCAAGGGATCGGCCATATAGGATAATGTATTTTTCGGAGACATTCTCCTTGATCTTATTGTAGATCACCTGGAGATCCCTTTTTATCGCTTTTTGTGTTCGTCTCCCCGTACTCTTGCCAAACCCGCGGTAATCCACCATAAGAACATCATACCCGTGGCGGGTAAAATCTACTGCGAATTTACCCCACCCTTTAATGCTTTTAGAATTCCCCTTGAGATAAAAAACGATGCCCCTGGGATTTTTGGCCTTAAACCGAAGTCCGTTGATGGTCGCCCCATCCCTGGTTTGAACATTGTACTCCTCAGTTTCCTGATTGCCATAATGGAACTCAAAATCCGCAGGTAATTTTTCAGGCTTAAACATCAGGTAGTCCTGTAAAAAATAGACGAGAATACTGATCACCAGATAGATCGTGATGACAACCAGCAAAATGTAACCCCATGTTGGCATAACAGGACTTTTGGTCAAATTACAAAAATAAAGCTACAATACAGGGAAGTTTCCCAGGGAGCTTAACCAAAAAAAGAGCACCTTGTGGTGCTCCTTAGTCCTATTTAACTATGATAACTTACTGAGAATCGTCGGTAACACGATCAATCTCTTCGTTCACATCCTCATAAGCGTCTTCCACTTCATCTGCGGCGTCCTCTGCCCCTTCTTCCATCTTATCCGCCGCATTCTCTACGGAATCCTCAACTTTCTCCCCTGTTGTTTTCGTATCTCTGCATCCGCTCAGGATGATCGAGCCACAAAATATTACCAATAAGCTCCAAACGACTTTTTTCATGTTTAAAAAATTTAAGTGTTTTATTATTTTCCTCTCTTTATTTTTCATTCAATACGCTATAACTTTCAATGAAGAATTCTACATTTTCCCCGGTATTGTTTGTAAAAATATAGGATTCCTTAGGATCCTTCAAGCCTGAAATGGTGATGCTTTCAGATTCCAGAATTTTTAAATTTTCTCCGTCTTCAACGGCGACCAAAATTTCATCATTGGTAGTGACCAGGGTGAAATCGGTCTTGTCCTCGGCCGTATAGCTAAAAACGATCCTTTCTTCATAGGAATCATCTTCATCGTTATCTATAAGTACGGTCTTGATAACCTTCTTCGGGCCTTTAACCCTGTCCTGATTAATTTTGCCTTTGTCTTCATCCTCAAAGTACATGGGCTGGTTGATCTCGGTGGTTACCTTTACGGAATTCTCTATCACTTCCATTCCATTGTTTACTTTATAGGTTCGTTTTGTGGTTTCCTTGTCAATGGTATTTCCCATTACAGCCCCTTCAGCCTCAGCGGAGAGGTCCTCCTGAGCAGTTAGGGCAGTTAAAGAAATCAAAGCGAGTAAAAGGCATGTTCTTCTGATAATTTTCATATTACTTGTTTATTTGTATTTATATAATTATTAATATGTACTGATTTGAGCCGATTTTTAATCGGCTTCTTAGCAATGGCCCGCATATCAGCCGGCCTTTAATTGCCTAGAAATCATCGGTTTCAGTGTTGCAAATTAGCTCCATCATGCTTCATTCAGGTGTTCTTCCTTTTCTTTATTCCAGGCATCGAGCATCCAACTGCTCTTTTCCATCTCCCGGATATATGCCCCGATCAGGTCCATGGTCCCCTCGTCCTTAATTTCATCGGCTTTGGCGACCACTTTCGTCATTTGCCTTAGCAAAATATGATGTGCCCTGAGTGTTTCAGCTACCATCTCGGTATCGGCCAAGGACCTGTTACTCTCCACAATCGAAGAGGTATTCAGATACTCGCTATAGTTACTCATGGGATGGTACCTGAGCGTCAGAATACGTTCTGCAATCTCATCTATTTTTGTCCTGGCATCTATATATAGTTCTTCAAATTTGTCATGAAGATCAAAAAAATTCTTTCCCAGGATATTCCAATGGAAATTTCTAAGTTTTTGATAATAAAGGTGATAATCTGCCAATAAGGAATTGAGTTCGATCACAACGGGCAATAATTTCTCTTCATTGATATTTAGATAATTCATTCTATCATGTAATTTTTAGGTAAAAAACAATTTCTGGTTGCCGGATAAGAAGTCTAAATGTGCCGTACGACCGACAGCAGATGGCGGGACGCCTTTGAAAAGGGGTTAATCAAACATCCGACACCAATAATATAAGGGATAGAGCAGACGTGTCAAGCTATTTAATAGCCTTTAACGGAAATTTGCATTTATTAACATAATTATTATTAAAGCCACCGCTTCTTTTTAAAATATATTAACATAAGCACGAAGATGACAACCATGACGGCAAGTAGCACGAAATAGCCATATTTCCACTGCAATTCGGGCATATGTTCAAAATTCATCCCGTATATACCGGCGAGAAATGTGAGCGGAATAAAGATGGAAGCCATGATTGTCAGGACCTTCATCACCTCATTCATTTTATTACTTACATTGCTCATATACATTTCCAGGAGACTCATCGACATTTCCCTGTAGATCTGGAGACTTTCGTTGATTTCGATGGAGTGGTCCATGGCATCCCTTAAATAAAGCTTGGTATCCCGCGTTATCAGGGTATTTTCCGTATCAATTAACCTGTTGACCAATTCACGCAGGGGAAATACCCATTTGCGAATTTTCAGGACATCCTTCTTCAGGCGCTGAATCTTGTAGGCAGTTTCAGGGGTTGGCTGTTCATAGACTTCGGCTTCCAATTCTTCAATCCGATCGCTTAAACTTTCCAATACCACAAAATAATTATCGATAATACCATCGATCAAAGCAAAAAAAAGGTAGTCGGCCCCATTCGCCCTTATACGGCCCGTTTGCGTTTGTATACGGCTGCGTAATCCGTCAAAAACATCTTCCTCCAGTTCCTGAAATACGATGACAGAATCAGGCATCAGTACCAGGGCAACATGCTCCCCTATCAAATGGTGGTCCTCACCAACGTATACCATCTTGAATACCCCGAAAATATAATCCTCATACTCGTCTATTTTAGGGCGTTGATTGGTGTGTACCGTATCTTCCAGGACCAGGGGATTCAGGTTAAAGGCGGCGCCGAGGTTTCCAATTAATTCTTCGTCACTGATACCGACAACGTTGATCCATTTTACAGATGAAGTCCCTTTATGAACAAGTATTTCCTCCAGGTTATCAGGGCTGTGAAGCTGATAGATGTCCGGCCCGTATTCCAGGACCGTTATTTTACTGACCATCCCTTCCCTGTTTCCCAAATAGGTAATAGTACCCGGGGCTTTGCCAATTTTTCGCTGAATAAATGAAAACTTTCGGGCGTGCAATTTGTTCTTGTTTTTTAGCAGGTTCATTCGATAAATATTTCAATAAAGATACTAAAAGTGTCTGCCGTATTATTCAAAGTATACATCATGTAAAATTAAACCGGAGCCCGGAGCGACATAGGAAAATACAACTTCCGAATCCTCCTCCAGTGATGCCTTCAATTCAGCGGTAGTGCGTTCACCCCTGCCCAGCTGTATCAGGGCCCCCATAATCATGCGAATCTGATAGCGCATAAATCCCTTTCCCCTGACGATAAGAACATAACTTATTTCTGGAAAAAAGTTTGCGGTCAGCCGTGTATTCCTGACAAGTTTACAATGCGTAACGGTACGGATGTAATCGGTACTTTTTTTCTGTTTGGAGGTATACGATTTAAAATGGTGCGTCCCCTCAAACATGGATGCCGCGTGAATCATTTTTTCTATATCCAGTACATCGGCTATGTTGGCCATAAAAGGGGCGCAGAAAGGATGAAACTTGTCTCCGAATGAAAAAAAGTAATGATATTCCTTCTCCCCAACATCCTGGATAACATTGAAGTCTGAGGCTACCCCGGTCATGTGTACCACCCTGATGTCCGGCGGGAGATTGGCATTCATTTGCTGTAAAAAATCCCTTTCATCCGTTATCGGGTGTTCCCCTATGAAGAGTTCAAAGGAAGCAGCCTCGGCCGATACCCGGGCATCGGTTCGTCCCGAACCGAGAATTTTAAAGTTCGCATTCGGCTTGATATATCTCAGGGTTTTTAGGAGCATGCCTTCCACTGTTTTACGGCCAGGTTGTTTTTGCCACCCGCTGTAACGAAAACCGAGATATTGAACCCTTACTAAATAACAATGACGTTTTTTTTTCATGCAATCCGTCTAAATAAAGCTGGAGGCCAGTATGTTCAGGCAAAAATAGGGTAAAAGTTGCGAAGCCCGTGGACAGGTGAGCGCTCAGTGGATTACTTTGATTTTAACCTGAAGTAAGTGCCGGTTAAATTCATTTTTTGTATTTTGTATTCCACTAATTCTTAAAACCAACCTCCAATGACAAATCAATCATCTGTAAAACCACCCGTATGGTTTTGGATCGTGAGCGTACTTGCCCTTATCTGGAATCTGATGGGTGTCATGGCATATCTGCAGGACGCCTTTACTACGGTGGAGCAACTTGGGGCAATGACACAGGACGAGCGATTTCTTTTTGAATCGCGCCCTGCCTGGGTAACCGCCGCTTTTGCCATTGCCGTCTGGGGCGGGGCATTGGGCTGTATCATCCTCTTGCTTCGCAAAAAATGGGCAAAGGCAGTTTTAATCATTTCATTATTTGGGATCTTAGCCCAGATGGCCTATGTTTTTTTTATGTCCACTGCTATCCAGGTGTATGGGCAATTACATGGGCTCATAATGCCATTGGTGGTCATTGTGGTTGGGATCGCACTGGTATTTCTGGCCCGGATGGCGCACAGGAAAGGCTGGTTGTCCTGAAATAATAAAGTATTAGGCAACCGTTGATTTTAGCCACCCGGGTAATTCGCCGGGAGGTTTATTTACAATTTTGGCCGGAATTTGGTGAAAATTGACCTGTTTACCACACTTTTGTGGACATACCCAACATTACATGCTCTTTGTCGATTTTTTTAAATAAAGGGATACGCCATTGCGTTTTAATCAGGAACATCAGGATTCCCAAGGCCCTGAAACCTACTTAAATGAAATCTATTTTGCGCTTTTTATCCTGGCAATGGTGCCTGAATTTGTCCGTTGGGGTGTTGATCCTGTCGATCATTTTAAACTTTTACGGGCTGTATTCCAATAAATTCTACTTGCTTAAACCCGACAATTACATTTTCCCCGTACTGACGATCTTCCATTTTGTCTATCTATATGTCTTTTGGTTTAAGATCAGGGAGCGGGAATTGCCGGATCCACAGATGCGAAATTTGGAATATGCGATGTACGCCATCGTCCTTGTATACACCTTTAAAATTTTAGATACCTTATATATATTAACGACCTATTCTGACTATGAAAATCATATAATGCCAGCGACATTCATACCAATTGGCATTTTTATACTCATCATCCAGATAGTGCTGTTGTTGTTAACCATCATCACTTTTTTTCACCGGAAAGAACGGGTCGGGGATTATAACTTCGACAATATAAACGAGAATATTGATTCGTGGCAATAGTGACATATCTTTATGTTATGGCAACCAAAAAGGCCCCGGGAATTGTTCCGGGGCCTTTTTTTAACGAACCAACCCAACAAACCAATACAACCGTGGCTTTTTAATTGGCGGTCACAGTCACCTTCACTAAATTATATCCTCCCCGCGGGTCCCCAAACCCTGCAACCCCAGGCGTTGAACCAATATTCCCCTTCCCAAACTGGAGATCGTCAATTTCCATAACCCTTCTGATCTTGCTATTGGCATCAGGCGCACCGGTATCCGGGCCCGACTGAAAAGGTGCCTGATCGGGGCCAAAACCTACCGGTTGATCTTCTTCCGTACCTGCGTCAAACAGGTAGGTATCCTGCGTGGCCTCCATCCCACTAATTGGACTTCCATCTCCATTAAACAATGGGTAACCCTCATTGGGAAGCGAGAAAAACCAATCGTTGCTAAAAACAAACATCGTACTGAAGCCCAGTTTGTATCCCTCCGGTACCTCCAGGGTAAAGGTCAGGCTTCCACCTGGCCCTACAGGTGCACTTTCATTGCTCTTCGCCACAGGCAATCCAAGGCCCGATATTAGATCGTAAATAACCCCGTTATTACCGTCTTCCGCAATCTCTTCAACGCCACTTCCCTCAGGGGCGTCTTCTCCTTCCGTAAAGACCGGATCGGCTTCCGCATCAAAGGCATAGGCAATTCCCGGCGAAAGAACTGTAAATGATGAGGATAATCGCAGGGGAGCCCCTGAATCGGAAACTTCTGTCAACCAGGAATTCAGATCTCCCGGATTGCCCTGAACTGCTATTTTTGCCAGGCCAAGCCCGCGGTCTGGCTCCCCTTCCGTAAATAATGGGTCGTCCTGCGCATGCAGCACAACAATTCCGGGGCTGATTATGATGGGGGGTTCATTTCCCGAACCTGCTATATTTTCAATTTTTAAATTGAAATACCCGGTGGCATCGTCATAGGAAAGGAACACCTTAATAAAATCCGTTACATCCATTTCTACGATACGTACGCTATTGTCATCATCCGGGTCGCCAGCTTCTGCCCCTCCGGGTTCCGAGGTACGGGTGGCAGGATCTTCCTCCTCCACCCCGTCATCCCAGAGATATACCCGATCGGTTACATCGCCGGTGACCGGGGTCCCGTCCTGGAATAATGCAATGCCCTCCCCCGAGGGTGAAAAGAACCAGTCGTTGGTGACTACGGACATTGTCGCAAAACTAACTTTTGTGCCCGGTACCGCTTTAAAGTCAACGGAATAGAAGCATCCGATATCCGGGATAGGTCCGGGTTCAGTAGCTGCAGAATGTGTATTAAATACAATGGCATTCAGATAATTTACCGTATTTGTAATTGTAATATCAAACATAGTGGATGCAAGGGGCATTTCTTCCATGGGTTCTTCCTGTTCCGGTTGTTCCTCCGCAACCAGCGGGGCTTCATCTGTTGAACAGGCTGCAAATACCCAGAGCAGGCCTGTCAGAATAACCCCTGGTAGTTTTAGTATTTTCATTTCAATTGTTTTTATGATTACCCTGCAAACTAATGCACTAAAGATGAATCAGGAATCACAAAAACATTAAGTTTTATATACAGTCCGCAAGGTTTTCGTGATGCATTCAACGGGCAGAAACCGTAAAATTTGATCAGATTGTAGTAAATTAAGCGGGTTACCCGGCATCCTGGAAGTGCTGGTAATTTTACAGGTATGTGACATTATTGTGATACTTTTTAACTTTTTTCGCACTACATAGCTTATGAAAAAAATACTGATCATAGAAGATGACCCGGAGATCATAAAACTGCTTGAAATTCACCTCACGGATCTCATCTATACCACCTTTAAAGCCATGGACGGAGGGGCCGGACTGAAGATGGCCCTGGAGGATGATTACGATCTTATTATTCTGGATCTTACCTTGCCCGTGATAGACGGCGTGGAGGTCTGCAGAAAACTGAGGGCGCAAAAGAATACACCTATAATTATGCTCACCGCAAAATCCGAGGAAATTGACCGGGTGCTCGGGCTTGAAATCGGTGCGGACGACTACATCACCAAACCCTTTAGTATCAGAGAGCTCCTGGCGAGGATCAAAGCGGTCATGCGCAGGACCAATGCCCCCTCAAAACGTGAACAGGGCACTGCTGTATTGTCTTATGAAAATCTTCATATCGACATTGATAAACGCAAAATACTGGTCAATGACCGCCGTATTGAACTTTCACCCAAGGAGTTTGAACTTTTGGTCTTGATGGCATCCAATCCGGGCAGGAATTACACGAGAAGTGAACTTTTAAATATGATATGGGGATATAATTTTGAAGGGTACGAGCATACGGTAAATTCCCATATTAACCGTTTACGGGCCAAAATAGAATCGGATATGGCAAATCCCACCTATATCCTTACGACCTGGGGTGTGGGTTATAAGTTTAACGAAGACATCGCTTCATGAGTGAAAATAGCAAGACATTAACCCCGAGACTGGTAAAGAAATTATGGCTGGCATTTATCCTGATTATCCTGCTGATGGGGTCCTCCTATATTTTTATTACGGCATATTTTGCCAATAAGCATAACCAGGCCGCCATACAACGTGTAAATGCGGATGTTGCCAGCCATGTGATCAATGAAAAATTCCAAAATGCGTCACCGTTCCTCGAAGACGGCAGTGTAAACAAACCGCTCTTCGGTGACCTCATGCACGATATGATGGCTGTCAATCAAAGTATTGAGGTTTACCTGTTAGACAATGCGGGTGAACTATTGTACTCCGTTGTCCTTGACCACAGTGTAAATGCCCCCGTTAAGAATATCTCCCTGGCACCCATACAATCGTTTATCAGGGACCAGGGCAAAAATTTCATTCTGGGCGATGATCCCAGGAATCCCGGCGAGCAAAAAATATTTTCGGCTGCATCCTTTAATGTCGACGGCAGGGAAGGTTACATTTATATCATCCTGGCAGGAAAGGAATTTGAACTGATCAGTGATAATCTTCTGGCACAGTATTTTATTAAGCTGGGCATTGGGGCAACAGTCCTGACGATGATTTTCGCCACCATCATAGCGCTGCTCAGCATATGGTTCCTGACCAAAAATCTAAGGTTGATCACAAGTACGGTCCGTAAGTTCCGGGAAGGGGATCTGGCTGTGCGAATTGAAGACCCCGAAAAGTCGGACATAGAAGGACTTGCTCATGCCTTTAACGAAATGGCCGATACCATCGTGGATAATATCGATAAAATGAAATCGGTAGACGGCCTGAGACGAGAATTAATTGCCAATGTCTCCCATGACCTCCGGACCCCGCTGGCCATATTAAAGGGGTACGTGGAGACGATGCAAATGAAAAAGAGTTCGCTTACAGATACCGAAAAAGAGGAATATCTTCAGATTACCCATGACAATGTTGATAAGCTATCCAAACTGATCAATCAATTGTTTGAATATTCCAAGTTGGAATCGGAACAGGTAAGTCCTGAAAAAGAGCCTTTTTCAATTACTGAATTATCGCATGACCTTATCGCAAAATTCAAAGTAATTGCGGCGCAAAAACAAGTATCCCTGGAACTCGACAACCCGAAAGAGAACAGTATGGTGTTTGCCGATGTTAGCCTTGTAGAACGCGCATTGCAAAACCTCATAGAGAATGCCATAAAATATACGGAACCCAACGGTAAAGTTATATTATCGCTAAAACGCAGGGACAAGAACGTTGAAATAAATATAACGGATACCGGCACAGGAATCCCCCTGAGTGAACAGCCCTATATTTTTGACCGCTACAAACAAGTAGACAAAGGCCCGCAAAAACAGGGATATGGGCTGGGCCTGGCTATCGTAAAGAAAATCATGGATTTGCATGATACCACCATTACGGTATTGAGCAAACCGAAGGAAGGAAGTTCATTTATTTTCAATTTACCTGCATACCAGGTATAACGGGAAAATGATTGCTATGAAGAAAATACCCCTGGCTCTGACCGAAATTTGAGTCCAGGGGTTTTTTAGTGTATTTTTATGTCCTTTGATCCAAAAGATACTTTTATGAAAAAGCAACTTCTGTTCCTGTTCTTTGCACTATTGATGATAAGCGTAGAGGCACAGTCCCCACTGGACAGTCTTATTCCGGTCAGAGGGCTTTGTATTGCCGCCCCCAGGGCTGACGGCCTGACGAGGTTCACAACTTTTATTTCGGAAGAACTCACTGCCAAAAAGGTCAATACCTTAATTCTCAGGGTAGACTATGGCTACCAATATTCTTCCCATCCCGAACTCGTTGGAGAAAAAGCTCTTTCCATGGCCGATGTTAAGAGTATTGTAGCCGCCTGTAAAAAGGCTGGGATCACCCTTATTCCGCAAATTAACCTGCTGGGGCATCAGTCCTGGCACAGCTCGCTCAGCAAACTTCTGGAGGTTTATCCTGAATTTGATGAAACCCCGCACATTTCCCTCCCCGAAGAATACAAGTGGCCCAATGAGGATGGCTTGTATTGCAAGAGTTATTGCCCTTTGCATCCCGGGGTGCACGACATTGTATTTGAATTGGTAGACGAAATTCTCGATGTTTTTGAATCCGATCATTTCCATGCAGGAATGGACGAGGTATTCTACATTGGTAACCCCGATTGTCCGCGCTGCGGCGGGAAGGACAAGGCAGAGCTTTTTGCCGGGGAAGTGGTCAGGATCAGGAACCACCTTGCATTGAGGAAAAAGAAACTCTGGATTTGGGGAGACCGCCTTATCGATGGCAAAACCACCGGCATCGGGATGTGGGAGGCCAGTATGAACAGTACACATCGCGCCATTGACCTCATCCCTAAAGATATTGTTATTTGCGATTGGCATTATGAGAGACCCGATCAGACCCCGGTCTATTTTGCAACCAAGGGATTTGATGTGGTTACCTGTCCCTGGCGAAATCCGGCGGTGGCAGGGAAACAATTGGAACTGCTGATAGGTAACAGGGAATCTTCCACACAGGTCATGAAACAGCGATTCAGGGGGGTTCTGCAAACCATCTGGACCAGTGCAGATAACTTTCTGGACATGTATTACGGAAAGAAACCCAATGAAGATCCTAATGGAGACCAGATAGCCACTTTCAACCGATTGTTCGAAGAAATAGGGAAATTAAACAATTGATGCGTGGCGGTTATAACTTACTTATAAAACTTCCGTATAAGTCCTTAAACCGGAAACCTTCGGTAAAGCGTTGCTTACTCAGTTTTTTATGGGCAACCAGGCCCCAAAGCAAAAGTTCTTTCAGGAAATAGGTATCCTCCTTTTTCATCGCTGGCTGATGCGTCTTTATCAGGCTATTCAAGGGTGATATCCCGTCTAATTGCCGGATGTATTCGGCATCGGTCAAATCATCCAAAAGTTCAAAACCATTGCCTTCAAAAAACCAATGGAGCAATTCATCATAGGGGGTTTCGGCGTCTTTGTGCTCCAGTTTGTTGATCCTGGGAAAATAATCCGGAAACAAAGCCCTGACAGCATCTTCAATAAGAATTCCCGCAACGCTGTCGACTCCTTCCTGTTCCCCCTCGTAGACCAGTTCTATTTTTCCCGTAATGGCCGGGATCACTCCTACAAAGTCGCTAAGGCGCACCGTGGTTTTATCTGCCCCGATTTTAAGGGCCCTGCGTTCGGCGGTGCTCAGCAGATTTTCATAGCCGGTAATACTGGCACGGGCGCTGACCCCGCTCTTGGCATCCACAAACTCGCTTTTCCGTGCTTCAAAACTTATCTGTTCAAGCAGGTCTTTGGCTAAATCGGGCACATACACCCGTTCTGTCTGACTGGCGTCTAACTTCGACTCCTGTTCGGTGATCTTCCTGGCTGTTTTGAGATCGTCCGGATAATGGGTCAATATCTGTGATCCTATCCTGTCTTTCAGGGGCGTAACAATACTTCCTCTGTTGGTATAATCTTCAGGATTGGCCGTAAATACAAATTGCATATCCAGGGGTAATCTAAGTTTAAAGCCGCGTATCTGAATGTCTCCTTCTTCCAGGATGTTAAAAAGGGAAACCTGGATCCTGGCCTGGAGGTCCGGGAGTTCATTGATTACAAAAATACACCGGTTGGCCCTCGGAATCATCCCAAAATGGATGACCCGGTCATCAGCATAGGATAATTTGAGATTGGCCGCCTTTATAGGGTCAACATCCCCGATCAGATCGGCGACAGTTACATCGGGGGTGGCCAGTTTTTCATAAAATCGCTCGGTCCTGTGCAACCATGAAACAGGGGTCTGATCCCCTCTTTCTTTTATCAATTCAATGGCATAGCGCGACAGGGGTTTCAACGGGTCATCGTTGATCTCTGAACCGCTGACAACGGGAATCCACTCATCGAGAAGATCTACCATCAAACGGGCAAGCCTGGTTTTGGCCTGTCCTCGAAGTCCTAATAAATTGATGTTATGCCGGGATAGGATGGCCCTTTCCAATTCGGGGATCACGGAATTTTCATACCCCCAGACCCCACGGAATGTCTCCTTTCCTTCCCGGATGCGTTCAATTAAATTGTTTCGCAGTTCATCCTTTATACTTTTCTTTTGATACCCTGCCTTTCTTAATTCACCAAGGGTTGTAATTTTCGCGTAATTCAAACTCATTTCTTTCGTGTAAGGAACAGAGGAAATAGCTCAGAAATGGGAGCACCATCTTCACGCCATTTTCTCTCTTCAAGAATATTTTTTTACATTCAAAATTTTGTAATTTATACCTGATATTTCTTTCTTCAGGTTTCTGCTTTGATACTTCCCGGTCATTTCAATCGTTTTCTTCGATTTGCCTCATAGTCCTCAAAGATCATCTCTCCTAATCCCTGTAACCCGGTAAAAAATGCCTTCCCTTTATTGGCTTCCGTAAAATGCCGGATGAATTGCATAAGGTACGGGTCCTGGGCAATCATAAAGGTGGTGATCGGAATGTGTAATTTTCTGGCCTGTCTGGCCATATCATAGCATTTTTCGACAATGTAGTCATCCAGTCCCACACTATTTTTATAATAGTTTCCATCGGGCAGCCGCAAACAGCTGGGTTTCCCATCGGTGATCATAAAGATCTGTTTGTTCGTATTCCGCTTTCTCCTGAGCATATCCATGGCCAACTGTAGCCCTGCCACCGTATTGGTATGGTAAGGCCCGACTTTTAAATAAGGAAGTTCCTTAATTGAAATAGGCCAGGCGTCATTTCCAAAAACAAGAAGGTCAAGCGTATCTTTGGGATATCTGGTCGTAATCAACTCTGCCAGGGCCATGGCTACTTTTTTGGCGGGGGTGATCCTGTCTTCCCCATACAGGATCATGCTGTGACTGATGTCTATCATCAGGACCGTGCTCATTTGGGCTTTGTATTGGGTATCTTCAACCACCAGGTCTTCTTCATTCAGCGAAAAATTGCCAATTCCATGATTGATCTGTGCGTTCTTAAGGCTTTCCGTCATTGAAATATGTTCCAGCCCATCTCCAAAGCGATATTCTCTGAACTCCCCGGTATGCTCATCTCCGGGTCCGGATTTGCCCGTTCGGTGGTTTCCTGCACCGCTCCGTTTTAATTTCCCGAAAATCTGATCCAGGGCCCTTTGGCGGATGATCCTTTCCATTTTGGCAGTAATAGACAAGGAACCCTCCCCGGGCCCGTCTTCGCGCTCTCCATCATTTCCGCCGTCCTTAAACTCCTCTCTTAGAAAGCCTTTGGCCTTTAAATCCTCAATAAAGTCATCTATGGTATATTCCTCATCCGTGAGTTCGTATTCCTTGTCCAGTTCCCGTAACCAGTCAAGGGCCTCATCCACATCACCAGAAGTATGTGTGATGAGCTCCTGAAAAATTTCAAAAAGCTTTTCAAATGGAGATTGGTCCGGCGCCTCATAGGTGGTAAAGCGAAAGCCTTTTCTTTGTAACATAGCCATCTTATAAAAATACTACATTTCGTAAAACGCCCGAATCTTTTTAAGAAATCTTAACGATATAGGTAAATTCACCACTTTATCTCCGGAAATTGCAACCTTTTTATTTTCGGATTGTCTTTTAAGGTAAACCTGATTAAAAAGGCATTTTAATTAAGTAAAACAAGTCTAAATTTCATTGCAGACCCACATTCGCTTCAGGCATAAGGACCTCGTTGAAAAAAGTAAGTCGGGCGACAGAAGCTCACAATATCAATTGTATATGCTTTATGTGGATGCCATGTACAACATAGGCATGCGTATGCTCGGCGCTAAGGAAGATGCCGAGGACATTGTACAGGATAGCTTTGTGGAAGCATTTAAAAACCTGGAAGGTTTTAAATATGAAAGCACCTTTGGAGCCTGGTTGAAAAGAATAGTTATCAACCGGTGCATCAACCACCTTAAGATTAAGCGGATTCCGCTGGCCCCGCTCGACGTCCATGAATTCCATTTAACTGAGAACGAGAGTGACCATGAACATTGTGACCGTGTGGAAATAATAAAAGTGAAAAGGGCCATCGAAAAGCTTCCTGCCGGCTATAAGCAAATAATTAACCTCTACTTGATAGAAGGGTATGACCATAACGAGATTGGGGAAATTTTAGAGATCTCAACCTCGACCTCCAAATCCCAGTATCACAGGGCAAAAAGAAAATTAATTGACATAATTGACACCATTTGATGGACCATTTTGAAAAACACATCAGGGAACATAAAAGTCTGTTTGACGATTACCAGGCAGACAAAGAAAAAATTTGGGCCAATATTTCGTCCAGGTTGGAGTCCCCAAAACCCAAAACTATACCATTATGGAGATCATTCGGGCTCCGCGTGGCGGCCGGGATCATTCTGATCCTTGGAATAGCGGCATTCCTGACGTTATCCCTTTTAAATCAGGAGCGTTTTATGGAAACCGGCTATGGCATGGCCCTGGAATTACAAGATATAGACAGGCACTATCAAAATTTGGTTTTTAGCCATGTGCAGATGGTACAGGAGCATCCCAACCTTTCTGCCGGGGACAAAGAAGAGTTTTTGTCATTTATGGATGAATTGGATGCGGAATATAAACTCCTGCGATTGGAACTGAAGAAGAACCTGGATAATGAACTTGTTCTGGAGGCTATTATCGGTAATTACAAGAAAAGAATAGAACTCATTGAAACCCTTTTATCACGTATCGACACATTAAAACAAACAGAAGAAGGTTATGGATATACTTTATAAAAGATTACTCCTGGTTTTTTTGGTAATACTTGCGGGCCATGCACTCCGAGCCCAGGAAAAGGTGTCTAAAAGCATCAATAACATCTATGATATGACAGGTGCAGGAAAGTTGCACATTGAAAACAAATATGGGGATATCACCGTGGAAGGTTGGGATAAAAATAGCGTTGAGATTGCCGTTGAGATCACCGTCAGCCATAAAAAAAGAGAAAATGCAGAGAACCTTCTTGAGCGCATCACTCCAAACATCAGGGCGGTAGACGGGTTTATAACCATTGAAACGGAGATCGCTGAAAAAAGCAGCGGATTTTTTTCCAGATATTTTAATAAGGCGAATCCTTTTGATTTTGACAGAAGCAATGTTCAGATCGATTATACGATCCGCCTTCCGTCCCCTGCAGAACTGCAGATAACCAACAAATTTGGCGATGTCATTATTAACGGCTGGGAAGGCACATTGGAGACAGATATGGAACACGGTGACCTTTGGATAAACAATGATATTGATCGGGCAGACCTATCAGTGAAATATGGAAAACTACGTGCCAAAATGATCACCGATGCTACAATTTCCGTAAAAAACGGAAGTTTGGCGCTGAGCCGGTCCAACGACCTGCGCTTAAGTTGCAGCGGGTCTGATATTAAAATAGGGGACATTCAGTCATTCGAGCTCATTTCCAGCAAGGACGAGATCGACATTGAGAATGTTAAATCCCTTTATGGGGATTTAAGGTTTTCTACTTTACATGTCGGTCAACTCGCGGATGCCGTAAATCTCAGCTTGAAAATTACGGATTTCAGTGTGGACCATTTTTATAACCCGGCCGCTGTCATTGTGCTGGACCAGGAGTCATCTGAAATACGATTAAATATTTCAAACCTGGCCTTTGATCTCAATGTCAGCCTGGAAGAAGGGTTATTTCGCCTGCCTAAATCATTTAAAAATATAAATACCAAAATTGTTGACAGTAGAAAACGTATCCGGGAAATATCGGCTACATACGGGAATAAGGGAATAGGCAAAATGACAATTAACGGGGTAAAAGGAGTGATCCTCCTTGAAGAACTCTAGGAGGCAATACACCTTCGGGACAGAAGCCCTGGAAACCACATATCACCCTTTTTCATGTATTCCAAACAACTTATTTATTAAAAAAATCACAAAATTTGCAACTTTTTCAGAAGTGGGTTGTCTATTAAGGGGCAATCAAAAAACACACATATAATGAAACATCAAATTACGGTTTCCTATCTATTGTTTTTAGGGTTTACCTTCCTGGCAACTGCCCAGGACCAAAGCGATTATGTTGAATTCAATGACCGGAATAATGTGGTCCACGGGGTTTATTTAGGGTTTTCAACGCACTACGGAGAAATGAAGGGAAAGGGTACTTACCTGGCCGGTGCCAAAGTTGCCTACGTTGCCAACCAACAATTTGAAATAGGTTTTGAAGGGGTGGGCTTTTATTCGGAGCAAGATTACAGAGGCTCAGGAATATCCAACAAAGACCTGTATGGTGGGTACGGCGGCTTACATCTGGAACCTATATTTTTTGGAAGCTCACGGGTAAATCTATCTTTTCCGCTTTTAATTGGTGCCGGCGCCGTAGGATATACGTATACCAGCCTGCGAGACACAATAGAATACGGAGATCCTACTATTGAGGATTGGGACCCTTTTTTTATAATTGAACCCGGGGTAAGCCTGCTCTATAACATCTCGCGATACGTACAATTGGAACTTGGGGCAAAATACAGGTTCTCAAGTAGCGTAAGCCTCTATCCGGATGGGCTGAAGAACATTGATGGCTTCTCTACCGGAATTGGCGTCAAGATCGGAGTATTCAACATGGGGAGGAATCGCTATAAAAAGAATATTTAAAGTGAAACCAAAAGCAAAAATGCACTTCCAAAATCATGGAGGGATACCGCCAACCAGGCATGTATTTTCATAAAACAGCCGGGTGTTTGAGAAGCAAACCTCCAAAGATCATCATAATTACTACCAATGGTGTGCCATTAATTTTCAATGGTTACCGGTAGTGGAACTAAATAAAAAAATGAATCATCCATTAAATCAACTATTTAAATGAAATCAAGAACATTATCCGCCTGCCTTATTGTACTGGCATGCATTTTTACATCCTGCGAAAAAGAAACCATCAGAGTTTCCGGAAAAGTCGTACAAAGAGAGGTGAATCTTTCCGGATATTCAGGATTAAAAGTGTCGAATGCCTTTAACGTCGTCCTAAACTTTTCCGAGACGGAAGAGAAAATAATCGTTGAGGCAAACGAGGATATTCAGGATCGTATCGTCGTAGAACTTGAAGGCAACGACCTGATCGTACGGCTAAAGAGATATACCAATATACGCGGCAGTGCCACCCTTAACCTCTACATCACCACCAGGCAGATCAACCATTACGATATTTCAGGGGCTTCTGACATTGTCCTGGATGATGGTTTAACCGCAGAAAATGTCCGTATAGCGCTTTCCGGAGCCTCCCGTTTTACCGGAGAACTGGCGGCTGATGTACTGGACATTGAATTCAGCGGGGCATCCGATGCCGATATTTTTGGACAAGCAGGTGTTCTGAGAGCCAACCTATCCGGCGCCAGTATTCTGAGGGATTACGATCTTATTGTTGATAAGCTCAACCTGGACCTTTCAGGTGCCAGCAATGCCTTTCTCACCGCGATGGAAGAAATTGACATCACCGCCTCCGGGGCCAGTACCCTGAACTATAAGGGAAACGCTGTGGTAACGCGTAAAGATCTGTCGGGCGCATCAGAAATCAATAAGAAAGATTGACAATGTCCCTTTTCTATACATAAGGGCTTTGCCAGAGGCCCTTTTTTTTGATCCTTAATGCCGCTTTTCCAGGGCATCCACAACGGCATTTAATTTGAATCCCTTTGCCTGCAGCAGAATGAGGTAGTGAAAGAGCAGATCGGCACTTTCGTTCAGGAAGAGGTCATCATTGTTGTCCTTAGCTTCTATAACGGTTTCTATTGCTTCTTCCCCAACTTTTTGAGCAATTTTATTGATCCCTTCCCGAAACAGGGAGGACACATAACTGTCCGCATTGTCAGGATGTACTTTACGTTCAGCAATGACGCCTTCCAACCGGGTCAAAAACCCATAGTTCGCCTTATTCTCCTCATTCCAGCAGGTATCGCTTCCAGTATGGCAGACAGGGCCATCCGGGTGAACCGATATTAACAGGGTATCCTGATCACAGTCAACTTTAATATCCACCACGTTTAAAAAATTACCACTCTCCTCCCCCTTCGTCCACAGCCGCTTTTTTGAGCGGCTATAAAAGGTTGCTTTTCCGGATGTCCTTGTTTCTGCAAGAGAAGCCTCGTTCATATAACCAAGCATGAGTACTCTATTTGTTACAGCATCCTGAATAATGGCCGGGACCAAACCGTCCATGTTTTTGTTAAAATCTATTTTCATGTCAACGTTAGATTAGATAACTATTCCTATATGTGGCGTACCGGCTACGCAATACTTATTGTCCGAAGCAACCTTTACCGACGTCTTAGACACCGGGTCCCGGGCTCCCGGATCCCACTGCTAGATCCTTACCGGGATATTATTACTTTTCAATTCTTCTTTCAGATCATGTATCTCCATTTCCTTAAAGTGAAAAACACTGGCAGCCAGCGCGGCATCCGCCTTTCCTTCGATAAACGTATCCACAAAATGCTGCATGGTTCCAGCACCACCAGAAGCTATGATGGGGATGTTCACGTGGGCCGAGAGTTTTGCGAGCGCTTCATTGGCAAAACCATCCTTTGTACCGTCATGGTCCATGGAGGTAAACAAAATTTCCCCGGCACCCCGCTGTTCCACTTCTTTCGCCCATTGAAACAAGTCAACATCTGTCGGTACTTTTCCACCCACCAGGTGTACCTTCCACTCCCCGTTAATTTGTTTCGCATCGATGGCGACTACAATGCATTGCGAGCCGAATTTGGCAACAAGGGCATTGATCAATTGGGGATTTTTAACGGCTGAAGAGTTAATAGAAACCTTATCCGCCCCGTTGTGCAACAACATATCCACATCCTCCACCGAAGAAATGCCACCGCCGACCGTAAAGGGAATATTCACCTTCTCGGCCACATGATACACCAGTTCCGCCAACGTTTTCCTACGCTCTTCCGTAGCAGAAATATCAAGAAACACAAGTTCGTCGGCACCTTCCCTTGCGTATATTTCGGCCAATTCAACCGGATCACCGGCATCGCGGAGATTCTCAAAATTGACGCCCTTTACGGTACGGCCGTTTTTAATATCAAGGCACGGGATTATTCTTTTGGCTAACATAGTATTAAATTATGGGCTGGAAGGACGAAGTTGATATCGGCCATCATAAACGCATTATCCGCACAAAATTTCATCCGTTTCCCGACATACGTTGTATTCATCATTTCGTATTAAGTCCTTTTTATATGTTTTTAATATTCAGGTCCTCTCCTTCGTAAAACCCCAGATCCTTGTCTTTTAACAATTTGGTCCAAAAAGCGATCTGCCCGGTATGGTAGGAATAATGTTCCACGACATGGACAATGATCCCAATTCCGGACATGGTAAAACCCTGAACCTGTCGTGATCGCAATAACTCCTCCCCTGAACAATTGCTGATGACGGTCTTTGCCCTGTCCACTACCTGCAATAACCTTTCCAGGAGTTCGTCCCTGGAATATCCCGGAGCTGCGGAAAATTCTTCCTCCCTGTTTCGGAAATCGTCAGTACCCCCCAGTGAGGAAATGGCATACTGAGAAATATTCCCGCAGAGATGAAGTATCAGGTTGCCAATACTGTTGGAAGACGGGTTTGGTTTTCGCCAAATGTCGGCTTCATCCAGGGCTTTAAAGGTCTTAACTATCATCCTTGTACTTTCATCGAGCCTGAAGCTGGCCTGGGCCTTAAATTCTTTCTGAAATGTGCTTTCTTTCATGATCGTCCCTCTAAGATGTATTGTTCTAACTGTTCCAGGCTAATTCTATTTTCGTAGATTGCCTTACCTATGATCACTCCTTCGCATCCTATCTTTTGTAACCCGGGTATTTCCTTAAAGGAGGATATTCCCCCACTGGCTATAAGGCATATCCCGGGCACTTTAAGATCCTCTACTCCACTTGGCCCAATCGTGGTTTTATTCAACCTTGTCTTATCCAGTATTTTTTTATACAAGGTAACCGATGGCCCCTGCAACATCCCATCCCTGCTTATATCGGTGCAAATAACATAGGTTATCCCTTTCTCCTGAAACCTCCGGATAAACGGGATCAATTCTTCGGAGGACGCTTCCTGCCACCCTGAAACCGCAATTTTTTCGTCCTTTGCATCGGCGCCCAGAATTATTTTTTCCGGACCGTATTCATCAAGCCATCTTGTAAATGTTGCGCTGTCCTTGACAGCAATGCTGCCGCCCGTAACCTGATCCGCACCACATTCGAAAGCAATTCTCAAATCTTCATCCGTCTTCAGCCCCCCCCCGAAATCTATTTTCAAAGAGGTCTTTGAGGCAATCTTTTCGAGCACCCGATGGTTGACGATATGTTTGGATTTGGCACCGTCAAGGTCAACCAGGTGAAGGTATTGTATCCCGTGGTCCTCAAAGGCCTGTGCCACTTCCAAAGGGTTTTCATTATAGATCTTTTTGGTGTTGTAATCCCCTTTGGAAAGCCTTACGCATTTTCCTTCGATGATATCTATGGCAGGAATGATTCTCATGTGTAACAGTTAAGAATATACGACGTTGTCTTTGTACATCCACAGCTCGGAATCCCCTATCGTTTGAAACCCGAACCGTTCGTAAAGTGCATGTGCGTCTTTTGTTTTTAGTGCCATGGTCTTTACATTTTTGAGAAGCGGGTGACCAATGATATAGCCTATGAGTTCCTTCCCAAGTCCATTTCCACGGTATTCATCAAATACAAAGAGGTCCATGAGGTAGGCAAAGACTACATAATCCGTCAACACTCGGGCAAATCCGATTTGCGTGCCACTCCTCAGATACATACCGAAACATAGACAATGATCCAGAGTTTTTTGTAAATCTTCCATGGTTCTGCCCTTCCCCCAGTATGAGGTGGTACTGATATATTGATGAATGGCACTTATATCCAATTGGTCTTTGTCCGTACCTATATAAAAATCCATTGCTTACATCGTTTCAATAAAATTCCTCAAAATGGTCGCCCCGGCCAAACTGCTCTTTTCCGGATGGAACTGAGTCCCCATAAAATTGCCCCTGCCCAGGGCAGCACTATAGGTTACTTCGTAGTCAGATGCTGCGATGGTAACATTGCAAAGGGGGGCATAATAACTGTGGACCAGATAAATATATTCCTTATCATTCACTCCCTTAAACAGATCAGATCTCAGATTGCTTATCTGGTTCCAGCCAATCTGAGGTACTTTCACCGAATTTGAAAATCGTACGACCTCCACATCAAAAATGCCAAGGCCCCTGGTATCCCCTTCTTCGGATGAATTGCACATCAGTTGCATCCCCAGACAGATCCCCAGGACAGGTTGTTTTAATTGAGGAATGACAAGATCCAACCCTGTGGCCCTCAATTTGTTCATGGCACTGCTCGCTTCGCCGACACCCGGAAATATTACCTTATCCGCAGCCCGTATTTCCTGCGGATCATCGCTCAACACGGCCTTATATCCCAAACGCTGTATCGCAAATCGTATGCTTTGAATATTCCCTGCCCCGTAATTGATGATCACTATGTTCATTTTAATATTCCCCTGTTGGCACCCGGTATGCCATTTTATAATTTTGTGTTTAGAGCATTCCTTTTGTGGAGGGTAAAACCATCTTTTCCACGTCCCTTTTTACCGCCATTTTAATGGCCTTGGCAAATGCCTTAAAAATGGCCTCAATTTTATGGTGCTCATTGGTGCCTTCCACTTTGATATTCAAATTTGCCCGTGCACCGTCTGTAAAGGATTTAAAGAAATGATGAAACATTTCGGTAGGCATGTCCCCCACCATTTCCCGCTTAAAATCCGCATCCCATACCAGCCAGTTTCTTCCCCCGAAATCTATGGCAACCTGCGCAAGGCAATCGTCCATTGGAAGGCAGAACCCATATCTTTCGATCCCCAATTTCTTGCCCAGGGCTTTGTGAAAAACTTCTCCCAGGGCAATCGCGGTATCCTCAATCGTATGGTGTTCATCTACCTCCAGATCTCCTATAACCTTAATCTCAAGGTCCATTTGCCCGTGCCGCGCCAATTGGTCCAGCATGTGATCAAAAAAGGCCAGCCCTGTCGAGATAACGCTTTTACCCCTTCCATCCAGATTTAAGCTGATGTCGATATGGGTCTCGTTGGTTTTTCGGGTTAATACTGCCGTTCGCTGATCTAATTTTAAAAATTCGTAGATGGTTTCCCAATTGATATTTTCCAGGGCAATTACCGGGTCCAATTCCACTTTCTTCAGCGTGATTTCCTCAAGCCCGAGTTGCGTATTATCATTGATAAAAATACCCTTTGTCCCCAAATTTACAGCCAGTTCCATATCGGTTAGACGATCTCCGATCACAAAGGAATTTCCCAGGTCGTAGTCCTCTGTGAAATAGTGTTTCAGGAGCCCGGTCCCCGGTTTCCTGGTATCTGCCTTATCTTTGGGAAACGTCCGGTCTATAATGACCTCGTTAAAGAAAACACCTTCATTTTCAAAGGATTTTAGAATAAATTCCTGGACCGGCCAAAAGGTTTCTTCAGGAAAAACGGAGGTTCCCAGGCCATCCTGGTTGGTAACCATGACCAATTCAAAATTAAGTTCCTTGGCTATTTTACCCAGGTAGGTAAATACCTTCGGATAAAACATCAATTTTTCGAAGGAATCGATCTGCTCATCAGCAGGTTCCCTGATGACAGTGCCGTCCCGGTCTATGAACAACACTCTTTTCTTGTTCTGACCTTCTTTCATACGAGTGACTTTAAGGCGTTGATCAATTGCTTATTTTCGGCTTTCAGGCCTACGGTAAACCGAAGGGCGTTATCGCATAACGGTTGTTGTGACCTGTTGCGCACCACAATTCCCTTCCCCAGTAATTGGGCGTATCGTTTGTCTGCATCATCCACTTTCGCCAAAATAAAATTAGCATCGGATGCATAGATCTTTTCTACAAACGGTACCTTTTCCATAACAGCGGTCAATACATCCCTTTCGCGTAAGATCTCGCGAACCTCTTTTTCCACGACATCTTCAGCCATTACCCTTTGCAAAGCCCTTTGCTGGGTAAGTTCATTAACATTATAGGGCAGTTTTATTTTGTTTAATATCGCTATAATATCAACAGAAGCCAGACATATCCCCAACCGGATACCGGCCATTCCATAGGCTTTGGACAAGGTATGCGTAACCACCAAATTAGGGAATTCCGGCAATTTTTCCACCCAGGTTTCCCGGGATGAAAAATCGATATATGCCTCGTCAATGACGACAAGGCCATGGAAGTTTTCCAGCAGCCTCAAAATAATGTCCGGTGAAAAACTGTTCCCTGTTGGGTTGTTCGGGGAACAGATAAAGATGATTTTGGTATGGGAATCCACAGCCTCCAGAATCCTCTCCGCATCCGGCTGAAAGTCATTGGTGAGTAATACTTCCCTGTTCTCAATCCCATTGACATTGGCTAGTACTTTGTACATACCATAGGTGGGTGGCATCGTAATTATATTGTCTTCACGGGGTTCGCAAAAAGCGCGGAACAACAGGTCCAGGACCTCATCACTGCCATTCCCCAAAAGGATATTCGCCGTATCCACACCTTTACGTTCTGCCAGAACGGCCTTTAGATTGCGCTGCCGGGGATCCGGATACCGGTTCACCCCATTTTCATACGGACTCTCATTGGCATCCAAAAAAATCATTTGAGTACCTTCCGATACATACTCATCCCGGGCCGATGTATAAGGCTGCAGATCCTGTACGATGGAGCGCACCAGTTTATGTATGTCGATCTTTTTTTTCATATTTATCATTGGTTCCTTCCCCGTATCCCCTGCATACGGGAATATTTCCTATCCATTGTTGATTAAACTTTTTAACCTTAGGGTCACGGCATTTTTATGCGCCTGCAACCCCTCTGCCTCAGCCATCCGCTCAATGGTCGGGCCCAGATTCTGAATCCCCTTAGCCGATATTCTTTGAAAGGTGATACTTTTCATAAAACTATCCAGGTTGACCCCGCTGTATTGCCTGGCATACCCGTTGGTCGGCAATGTATGGTTGGTGCCGGAGGCGTAATCCCCGGCGCTTTCCGGGGTATATTTTCCGAGGAAAACCGAACCTGCATTGACAATCCGATCCGTGTAGAATTTTTCATTTTCACTTGAAATTATAAAATGCTCGGGGGCGTATTCATTGATAAGATCTATGGCCTCCTCATCGTTTTCCACAAGGATCAATTTACTGTTGTTCATAGCTTTTTGAGCTATCTGTTTTCGGGGAAGTTTTTCTAGTTGAATGGCTATTTCCTTTTCCACTGCACGTATCAGTCCTTTAGAGGCTGATACCAGAATCACCTGACTGTCTTCGCCGTGTTCTGCCTGACTCAACAGGTCGGAGGCCACAAAGGCTGGATTGGCGGAATCATCGCCTACAACCAGCAATTCACTGGGCCCGGCTGGCATGTCGATCGCCACTCCGAATTTAGTCGCTATTTGCTTTGCTACCGTAACATACTGATTTCCGGGGCCGAAAATTTTATATACTTTAGGAATGCTTTCCGTGCCCCAGGTCATTCCAGCAATCGCCTGGATCCCTCCAACCCGGTATAGCTGTTGAATTCCGCACAGGTGCGCCGTATACAAGATGGCCGGATGAACGCGGCCATCTTCACCGGGGGGGGTACAAAGAATAACCTCCCTGCAGCCGGCCAGTTGTGCCGGGATAGCCAACATTAAAATGGTTGAAAATAATGGAGCGGTACCTCCGGGAATATACAGTCCCACTTTTTGTATGGGTTTTTTCTCCTGCCAGCACTGCACCCCTTCGATCGTTTCAACCCGCACCGTATCAGTTTTCTGGGCCCTGTGAAATTTTTCAATATTGAGTTTTGCCGCCCGGATTGCTTTTTTCAGAGAATCGGGGACTTCATTTTTTGCCTTTAACAAGTCTTCGCCGGCAACCCGCAGGGAGGTGAGCTTCACACCATCGAATTTTTTTGTATTGGTATAGAGGGCAAGGTCCCCTTGCTGTCTTACTTCTTCAAATATGGCCAGGACGGTTTTCTCGATATCCAATACTGTTTGCGATGGTCTCTTCAGCAAGTCAGGCCAGGTGGTCCTGTCTGGTTTTTCAAACTTTTTCATAGCACCATTTTTTCAATTGGACAGACCAGAATGCCTTCTGCCCCGGCTACTTTTAATTCATCCAACACTTCCCAAAAAGTTTCCTTATTAATGACCGTATGTACCGAACTCCAACCTTCCTCAGCCAAAGGAAGAACTGTCGGGCTTCGCATTCCCGGTAATATTTTAAGGATGGCCTCCAATTTGTCATTCGGAGCATTCATTAGGACATATTTGGACTGCCTGGCGGTTAACACCGATTTAATTCTAAACCGCAATCTCTCCAGAATTGCCTTTTTTTCTTCCCGAATTTTCGGGGAAACGGCGAGTACAGCTTCACTTTTCAGCATAACCTCCACTTCTTTGAGATTATTTTTAAATAAGGTACTGCCGCTTGAGACAATGTCACATATGGCATCTGCCAGCCCGATATTTGGTGCTATCTCCACGGACCCGCTAATAATATGCAGTTCGGCCTTCACTCCGTTTTCTTTCAGGTAGGTGTTCACCGTATGCGGATATGATGTTGCAATACGCTTACCCTCTAAATCTCCAATGCCCCCGTACGATATTGATTTGGGTATAGCCAGGGAAACCCTGCACTTGGAAAAGCCCAGTTTTTCTATCCAGGCAATATCCTCACCTTTCTCAACGAGGACATTTTCCCCTATGATTGCAATGTCAACAACGCCATCCCTAAGGTACTGCGGAATATCTCCATTTCTCAGATAGTACACTTCCATCGGAAAATTTCGTGCAGAAGCCTTCAACTGGTCTTTTCCGTTGTCAACTGAAATGCCGCAATCTTTTAAGATTCCGAGAGAATCATCATTGAGGCGTCCCGCTTTTTGTATCGCAATATTGATCTTTGTCATCTTTCCTTTATAAAATTATATCCGTCACAGAATACATCTTTGCCTATCCATAAATACCATCCTTATAGTCCCTTGAATACGGTATTGGCATGGGATAATGGGAACAAAAAACCCGCTTGATTGCTCAAACGGGTCAGACATATTTTTGAAATACAACAATACATTCCTACCTCGCCTGAGCGACAGTATGGAAATGATGATGTGTATTATTTGCTCTCATTACAGTGTAAAAGTAGAACTTATTTTGACTTCACAAAAATTTTTTCAAATTAATTATTCCCAAGAATAAGTGGTAAACCGGAATCTCCACTACCCACAATGACTACTTTGGCATTGGGTGACTCAGCCAGCCTTAAGGTAGCATCAATCCCCTTGTCCTGGAGAATTTTATCCGTAAGTGAGGCACTTAAAATTTTATTGGCATCCGCCTTCCCCTGGGCTTCAATGCGTACTTTTTGTGCCTCTTTTGAGGCAGTTACCAAACGGAATTCGTACTCCAGGGATTCCTGTTCCTGCTTTAATTTCCTTTCAATGGCTTCTTTGATTGTAGTGGGCAACGTCACATCCCGAACCAATATTTCATTTAATTGAATGTATTGGTTTTCAACGATTTTTTTAGTTTCCTCAAAGATCTCATTCTGAATGGCATCGCGCTTACTGGAATACAGTTGTTCCGGAGTATAGCGGCCTACAACGCTCCTGGCGGCCGACCGGATCGTTGGGAGTAAAATCCTCTGAACATAGGTTTCGCCTTTCTCCTGATGCAGCTTTCCAAGTTCCTGATACTTGGGTTCAAACCAGGCTGATGCATCCAATTGAATGTCCAATCCGTTGGAAGACAACACTTTCATCTTTTCGAAAACCTCCTGCTGCCGCACCTCATAAATAAAAACTTTATTCCAGGGAGCCACAATATGGAACCCTTCCCCCAGCGGTGGTTCATCTGTCACAACGCCGCCTCCAAAAGTTTTGTATAAGACTCCTGCCTCCCCCGAGCCGATGGTCACGGCCGACTTGGAGATCAGGATGATGAGTAAGATAATAATAACTATTGCGGGTAACGCAATCTTTGGTAATTTGTCCATGTGTCCTGTTTTATTTTTAATTTAATCCGTTATATTTTCTGATAAACCATTCCGTGGTCAACGCCATAACTATAATCGCCAGCAGTATGCGGAAATCGATTAAAGATACGACATTTTGATTGCTTTTCTGGGTGGGAACAAATTGTGCATCGGCCAGCAAATTATCGATCAATTGATCTAATTGCGACGGGTAGTATAGGGATGCATTGGTAGCATATGCCAGACGTTCCAGTTTTCGGTAATCACTTGAGTAAAATTGCTTCTCCACATCAAAGTCGAGCATGGTAAAACTCCCTGATTTTGAAACGTTTTCATTCTCGACCGAAACCGTGAAACTGTACTGCCCGGCAGGAAGATTACTCAGGTCGGCATTGTAATACCCGTTCAAAAGAAGCATTGGGATTTCCCTGGCTATTGTATTGTCCTTATTCTTCAGGGAAAGGGTAATGCTCGCATTGCTATCGAATACAAAAGTCTCATCAAAATAGGAAGCCGAAATACCCGCTTCACTGATCCCCTCGTAGGTATTTTGATAGTCCAGGGAAAGTCGGCTTTTTGGGTCATTAAAGGAAAGATAGCGCATAAATTTTCCGATAAATTCGTCAAAAAGCTTAAATTCCTGATGGTTCCTGTAGCTTTGAGCCCTCCATTTCCAAATGTTTTCACCGAATAGTACGGCCTCTTTTGCCTTATCATTCCCGATAATACACAACAAGGGTTCGTTAAGATCAACCCCCTTTATTTCCTGTCCCAAAACAGTTTCGTTAGATTTTGTGATCAGTATTTCCCCCAAATAAGCTTCAAGGGGGGGGAAGTCTTCAATGGAAAAACCGGAGACATCAAAAACTGTAAACCCGGGGTTCAGGATAGGGCTCACATATTCACTCTGATTGTAATTGTTTTTTTCAAAACTGTTTTGAATACTATTCAAAAAATTCCAATCTGTTTTTGTGCCTGTAATGGTGAATATACTGGCTCCTCTGTCTTTTATAAATTTATAGATTTCACGGAATGAGGACCTTGGTTGATAAAGAATAAAGAGATCAACATCTGCCAGGCCTGCCAACGGCGTATTTGGCCTCTTAATCTCCACAGAACGTTGTTCATTACTTTCAATAGCCTTCTTTAATGCTCCTATGTCCGGATGGAGCACTTCCGAAATGATCGTTATATTGGTCTTTTCGTCAACGACCTCTACCGCCGAAACCCGTTCATTATTCGCTATGTTCCGTTCGTTTCGAAGGGGCTCCATTTTTACTTTTATCTCCTTTACCCCAACGGAACTGGCATCTATCAGCGTACTGACTATTTTGGTATTTGCCGAATTATCCAATGAAATACGCTCCCTGTATACAATAATCCCTGCAACCGAAACAGTAAGTAAACTGGAAATATCCTCTGCTCCCTGATAGGAAACATAGACTTCCAGGGGGAACTTGTTATTTAGAAATGCGTATCTGTTCGTATTCAACTGGTCAACCCTGATATCCGCGTATTGTGTGGTATCCCCTAAAACGACCGGGTAGACCGGCAGATCCTGTTGCCTGCCGTAAAACTCATAGTCTTCGCCAAGCGTCTGGTTGCCATCCGTAACCAAAACAACGGCGGCAGAAGACTTGGAATAAATATCATTGATTGTTGAAAGCGCCTTGCTGATATTGGTCGCCTTTTCAGAATAAGTAAGACTGTCCGTACTATTCAGAAATTTTCCAAAACTATAGCTCTTGCTATTGAAATGCTCCGCGAGTCCCCCATGGGCCTTCAAACGTTGCGAGATATCTTCAATTTGCCGCCTTGTATCCGGAGAATTCAACGATGAGGAATTGTCGAGCAGTACGAGCAGGTTCGATTTTTCAAGGACAAACTCGTTTTTCGTAAATTTTGGATTTATCAATAGAAGGAAGATTCCGAAAAGTGCCAGGAAACGAAAAAAAGTCAGTATCCCTTGAGTTGTTCCCTTGCTTTTGGATGCGTAATAATATTGGTAAAGCACGATGGCCAGCGAGGCGATAGCCGATAAAATAATAAGTAGTAATGTTCCGGTCTGCATCAATAAGTTTCCTCTCTTCTCTAAATCGCTGTTTCCAAATCGGTCATTTCAGGATGGTATTTTTTATGGCCGGGTATGTATCCCGGATTCAGGTGAGCATACCCCCGTCTACGTGCAACACCTGGCCGGTAACATAGGCCGAGAGGTCCGACGCCAGAAACAAACAGGCATTGGCCACATCTTCCGGGGTGCCTCCCCGTTTAAGCGGGATGGCTTCGCGCCAACCCTGTACCGTTTTTTCATCCAGCTTATCCGTCATTTCAGTTTCTATGAACCCGGGAGCAATCGCGTTGCACCGAATATTCCTCGAGCCCAATTCCAGGGCCACGGATTTTGTAAAGCCAATCATACCGGCCTTGGAAGCCGCATAATTTGTCTGGCCTGCATTTCCCTTGACTCCTACAACACTACTCATGTTGATGATGGAGCCTTTACGCTGCTTTAACATTGTTCTCTGCACCGCTTTGGTCATATTGAAAACGGATTTCAGATTGGTCTCAATGACGGAATCAAAATCCTCTTCTCCCATCCGCATCAGCAAATTGTCTTTGGTGATCCCTGCATTGTTGATCAGTACATCAATACCTTCAAAATCCCCGAGTACCTTGGTCACCAGCTCCTCAGCATCACGAAAACTGCCCGCATTGCTTTTATATGCCTTCGCTTTTACCCCTTTGGCAGTTAATTCCTTTTGCAACTCCATCGCAGGTGCCTCGCTCGAACTGTACGTAAATGCTACATTGGCCCCGTGATCCGCGAAGACTTTCGCAATTCCCATACCGATGCCCCTGCTGGCGCCCGTAATGATCACATTTTTTCCTTTTAAAAGTTTCATATTTCTGTATTGTGATTAGTAGCCGATAAAAATTAATTTGCCCTCCCGGGGACCTGGTTCTTCTTCAAATATAAGTTTTGTTCCACATAATGATGTAAAAAAAATCCCGGACAAAGCGGGATTTATCATAGAATTAACGGTTTGCTATCCTAATACTTCTTTTACCTTGATCCCTATTTCCGCCGGCGAATCCACGACATGGATGCCACATTCGCGCATGATGCGTTTCTTGGCCTGTGCAGTGTCATCACTGCCGCCCACAATGGCACCTGCATGGCCCATGGTCCTTCCGGCAGGGGCTGTTTCACCGGCAATGAAACCAACAATGGGTTTCTTGCTGCCGCTTTCCTTATACCATTTAGCCGCATCTGCTTCAAGTTGCCCGCCAATTTCCCCAATCATTACCACACAGTTAGTCTCCGGGTCACTGATAAGCATTTCCACGGCTTCTTTGGTGGTTGTCCCGATGATTGGATCGCCCCCAATACCGATCGCCGTTGTGATCCCCAACCCCTGCCGGACCACCTGATCTGCTGCCTCATAGGTGAGCGTCCCAGATTTGGAAACCACTCCCACCGACCCCTTTTTAAACACAAAACCGGGCATAATACCCACTTTGGCTTCTTCCGGGGTAATAACACCGGGGCAATTAGGACCTACCAGCCTGCAATCCTTACCCTTAATGTAATCATACGCCTTCACCATATCTGCTACCGGGATACCTTCGGTAATGGTGATAATGACCTTGATCCCTGCTTCTGCGGCCTCCATAATGGCATCTGCTGCAAAGGCAGGTGGTACAAAAATAATGGAGGTATCCGCTCCAACTTTTTCAACGGCGTCTTCCACCGTGTTGAAAACAGGTTTACCAAGGTGTTCCTGGCCCCCTTTACCCGGAGTTACTCCCCCCACGATATTGGTGCCGTATGCAATCATTTGCTCCGCGTGAAAGGTGCCTTCGCTTCCTGTAAAACCCTGAACAATTATCTTGGAATTTTTATTTACTAGAACACTCATTTTTGGATGGTTATTAGGTTATTTATTTACCGAATTATTATCTTATTCCAGGGAGTATATCCGGCCTGTGTGCCCGGTGGCAATATCCCTGTTTATAGTTAACCCTGCATTCGTCTACATAGATCACATTGACAAAAATATGGGTTTGAAAACGATTTGTAACGTTTTATACTCCTATTGTTTTTCCAGCCTTTCCAATGCCCCCGGTAATTGTTTTAAACTGGCGAGTTGTTTTATTTTAATCCTGGCCTCCTCTGCCGGACTCCCAAAATACGTTTGCCCCCCCTCAATGGATTTTCCTATCCCGGATTGTGCCAGGACCACGGCACCCTTACCGATGGTTATGCCACTGATAACACCTACCTGTCCCCATAGCGTTACTTCATCCTCGATGACTACACAGCCCGCAATACCCGTCTGGGCGGCAATAAGGCACT
>Ga0102947_1000086_pt1 | contig 32188 bp, 17 predicted proteins | sample SalPon2A_A_D2_MG_FD_78210 | JGI IMG/M metagenome (GOLD analysis project Ga0102947, IMG submission 78210) | Soil microbial communities from South San Francisco under conditions of wetland restoration - Salt Pond MetaG R2A_A_D2_MG | ecosystem: Environmental > Terrestrial > Soil > Wetlands | place... | reverse complement strand
CGGTCCTGGCCATCAGCTCCGGGTCCAGCACCTCGCCGCCCCGGGCGGTCAGCCGGTCCAGGGCCCGGCGGCCGGCGTCGCTGCCCAACTCCACGCTGCGCAGCAGGCTCCGCCGCTCGCCGTTGGCGGCGCTCATGCCGCCACCCCGGCGTCTTCCATGCGCTGCAACAGAGCGTTGATCTCGGGCCGGTGGCGTTGGAAGGAGGCGCGGTTGACGACGACGCAGGGAGCTACGCCGGTCACCGTCTCCAGCTCCGTGAGGCCGTTTTCCTCCAGCGTCCGCCCGGTCTGGACGATGTCCAGGGCGACCTCCGCCAGCTCCAGCATGGGGGCCAGCTCGATGGAGCCGGAAAGCTCCACCACCTCGGCGCCCCAGGGGCGCTCGGCGATCAAGCGGCGGGCGATGCGCGGGTACTTGGTGGCGATGCGCACCTGGGCGCCGGGCTCCGGCAGGGCGCCGGGGTAGCCGATCAAGGAGAGGCGGGACAGGCCCTCGGTCAGGCGCAGCGGCACCAGCAGCTCGGCGCCGGACTCCTCCAGCACGTCGCTCCCCACCACCCCCAGGTCAGCGATGCCGTACTCGACGTAGAGCGGCAGGTCCTTGTCCTTGAGGATCAGCACCTCCAGCCGCTCCCCCTCCTTGCCCAGGCCCTCGCCGGGCAGCTCCATCCACAGCTTGCGGCCGTTGTCCTCCAGGCCGGACAGCGGCACGCCGGCGGTGCGGAAGGCGGCCAGGGTGGGGGTCAGGTTGCGCCCCTTGGGCAGCGCCAGGCGGATCATCGCTCCACCCCCAGGCCGCGCTCTTGCGCCAGCGCCTCGGCCTCGTCCCGATCCTCGACCCCCACCGGCACCCCCACCGGCGTCGGCCGGGAGCGGCGGCGGCCCGTGGCGTCGGCCATCAGCCGTTCCAGGCCGAAGGAGAAGCCCACCGCCGGCACCTCGGCGCCGAGGCGGGCGAACAGGCTGTCGTAGCGGCCGCCGGAGCCGGCGGGCAGGGCCAGGTGCCCCAGGTAGGCGCGGAACACCAGGCCGTCGTAGTAGGAGCGCTCGCCGGCGGCATCGACCAGGGCGGGATCCAGGACCTGGTGGGCGAACTCCGCCAGGTCGACCACCAGCTCGACGCCGGGGAACTCGTCGCTCATCTCGTCGCGCAGGGCGAGGAGACGGCGCAGGCGGCGGCAGGAGTCCGGGCCGAGGAGGTCGGGGTCGGCGGGGACCCCCTCCTCCACCACCGCCAGCAGGACGCCGTCCTCGCCGTCCCAGCGCCGCACCTCGCCGCGCTCGCGGCGGGCCACGGCGCCGGTCAGGGCCGCCGGGTCGGCGCCCCGGGCGGCGGCGGCCAGGAGCGCCGGGTCGAGGGCGCCGGCCAGGCCCAGCACCACCCGCACCGGCGGCGCGCCGGCGGCGGCGCCTTCCTCCCGCTCCGGCGCGGAGGCGTCTTCGAGCAGGGTGAGGAAGGTGGAGAGCATCTCCCGCTCCGCTTCGTCACCGGCCACCCCCAGCAACTCGGCGCCGACCTGGTAGAACTCCCGCTGCCGCCCGGGGCGCTCCTCCTCGTAGCGCACCACGTCGCCGCGGTAGAACAGGCGCTGGGGCAGCTCCAGGGTGGGGGCGGGGCGGTCGTGGCCAGCGCCGCCGGCGGGCAGCGACGGCGCCAGCAGCCGGGCCAGCAGCGGCGTGAAGTCGGCGCGCAGGGCCAGCAGCTCGCCGTCGCGGTCGACGAAGCGGTAGAGCTCGCCCCGGCTGGCCGGGGTCAGCAGCGGCTCGTACGGCTCGGCGTAATCGACGATGGGCAGCACCACCTCGGCGAAGCCACGCTCCTCCAGGGTCGAGACCATGCCCGCCTCCAGCCCGCGCCGACGGCGGGCGGTGTCGAACAGGAGGGCGGTGACGCCCTGGGGCAGGTCGGCGGAAATCTTCATGCGGAGCGCTCCTCGCCCTCTTCGGCGTCGGGGTCGTCGTCGGCGTCAGGGTCGTCGTCGGGGTCAGAGTCGTCTTCGGTGGCAGAGTCGTCTTCGGGGTCAGGATCAGAGTCGGGGTCAGGGGTGGGCTCGACCTCGGGGTCGGCCGCCGAGTCGGGATCGGCGTCGGGGTCGGCTTCGGCGTCCTCGGAGCCGGCCCCTGACTCAGCTTCGGACTCGGCCGCCGCCGCTGCCGCGGCTTCCGCCTCGTCCCGGCGGCGGCGGCGCAGCGCCTCCGGCACCTCCAGGTCGAGGAAGGTGCGGGCCATCTCCACCTCCAGCTCCTCGCCGGTCATCAGCCGGAACTGGTCCACGGCCTGGTGGAGGAGCATCTCCCGACCGTCGATGGGAACGCCGCCGGCCTCCTCCACCAGCGACAGGAGCGCCGTCTGCTGGCGGCGGTAGACCATGTCCAGGACCACCGTGCCGGGGCGGATGCGCTCCGCCGCGAAGGGCAGCGGGTCGCCGGTCTTCCTGCCCAGCGGCGTGGCGTGAAGGATCAGGTCGTAGTCGGCGGGCTCGAACTCGTCCAGGGCGACGAACGGCAGGCCGAGGTCCGAGGCGGCCTCCTTGCCGCGGATGGTGGTGCGGTTGACCACCGTGACCTCGGCGCCGTGCTTGGCCAGGATGAAGGCGGCGGCGCGACCGGCGCCGCCGGCGCCGATGACCGCCGTCGTGGTGCCCTCCAGCTCGACGCCGTGCTCATCCAGGGTGCCCAGCACCCCGGCCGGGTCGGTGATCTCCGCCTCCCACACGCCGTCGGTGAAGACCAGGGTGTTGGCGGCGCCGATGCACTCGACCAGCGGGCTCACCGCGCCGGCCACCGCCAGGGCGGCGCGCTTGAAGGGCACCGTGATGGAGAGGCCCTTGAGCGGGCGGCCGAGGCGCTGGAAGAGATCGGTCTCCACGACGTCGAGCCAGAAGTCGCCCAGGGAGTCGGTCTCGAAGGGGAGGTAGGCGGCGGGGATGCCCAGCTCCCGGTAGGCGGCGTTGTGGAGCCGGGGCGACAGGGAGGCGCCCACCACCGGGTTGCCGACGATGCCGTAGAACGACTTCACCGGCTCCAGGGCGGGCAGGCCGTAGTCGCGCACCAGGTCTTCGATGGAGAGCTGCCCCGGGGCACCGGGGGAGGCGGCGGCGGCGGCGCCGTAGACGACGCCGGCGCCGTAGCGGGCGCCGATCAGCCGCGTCCAGGCGCCGGCCCGGCCGGCGGCGAAGGCCAGCAGGTCCGAGCGGCCCACCGACAGCGCCATCAGCACCGGCGCCATGGCCTCCGTCGGGTTGGTGGCCATGACCACCATCTTGTAGAGCCGCGCCGGGGTGCGGGAGATCGCCTCGAAACGGGCCTCCAGTTCGGAGACCTCCGCCGGCGGGCCGTGCCAGGAGATGATGCGCTTTGCCTCCGGCACCGCCTCCAGGACCTCCGGCGTCAGGTCGCGGGCGGCTTCGAGGTCCACCAGGTCGTAGCCGGCGGCGTTGTCGATGATGCGCCGGTGGCGCCGCTCCTCCGAGCCCTCGAAGGCGCCGTTCTCGAAGCGGCTGCGCAGGGTGTAGAGGAGGCGGCCGTCGAAAGCCTGGCGCAGCACCTCCGGGTCGGCGTCCCCGACCAGGTCGGCGCGCACTTCCAGCACCTCGGCCCAGCGGCGCACGCCGGACAGGAAGGCGTCACGCCACTCCGGCTCCTCCGGCAGAGGGGCCGCCAGCGTGGCTACGAGAACCGCTTTGCGTTCATTGCCTCTTAAGGCGATGCTGTCTTGCAACAAAAAACTCCTTCCGAGTGAGATCCGGAAGGAGTCGTCCGCGTGGTGCTGGTGTGGCGCTCGTCCCCGATCCCGAAGGCCGGGACGACGCGCCCCGGCCTAGTTCCAGACGTGATGATGAGCGTGGCCGCACCAGGGACCCGCCGGCAGGGCGGCGTCCCCAACGCAGACCACGGCACCCGGGGCGGCCGGCGCGCAGGCGGCGGTCGCACGGGTTGCCGGAGCGGTGCGGCTCGGGTCGGGGTGGCTGGCGCTCGTCATCAGGCCGTCGATTAGACCAACGGCCCTGCCCCCCTGTCAAGCCGGCCCGTCGAGCCGGCGCCCCGAAAAGGCCGCAACTCCCGCTCGCCGCGCCCGCGGCCATGCCGCCGGGCGCACCTCGGCCTCAGTGCTTATTCAGTGAAGCAGGAATCACGCCGATCCAGCCGGGGTTGGCCGGGATCGGCCGGCGGAGCGGGTCAGGTTCAGTCAGATCAGAGGGCGCTGTCAGGTCCAGGGGCGCTGGCAGATCAGGGGGCGCCATCGCCCGCAGGCCGCTCCTGGCGGCGGATCATCTCCCGCACCTGGGCCACCAGCTCGCCCCGGGGCACCTCCACCTGGCCCGGGCGCTCCTCGATCCACTCGCTGCGCTCCTCGATCTCCTGGGACTTCAAGCGCCCCAGGTCGAGATCCTTCAGCGTCACCACCCCGGCCTCCTTCTCGTTGCCCCCGAACAGCAGGGCGATGGGCACCCCGGAGCGGTCGGCGTACTTGAGCTGGCGGCCGACGCCGCCGGGCTTGCCGACGTAGAGGTCGGTGGGGACCCCGGCCCGGCGCAGCTCGAAGGCGAGCTCCAGGTAGTCGTCCATCAGCGACTTGTCCATCACCGTCACCAGCACCTGGGCGGTGGAGCGTCGCTCGTCCACCCGGCCGAGATCTACCAGGGCGGCGAGCAGGCGATCGACCCCGATGGAGGCGCCGGTGGCGGGCACCTTCTCACCCAGGAAGCGCTCCACCAGGCCGTCGTAGCGGCCGCCGGAGAACACCGAACCGTACTGGGGGGCTTCCACCAGCCCGGCCTCGAAGACCGGCCCGGTGTAGTAGGCCAGGCCGCGGGCGATGGACAGATCCACCACCACCTTGTCGTCGCCGTAACCCAGCGCCGCCAGGTGGCGGTGGATGCGGGCCAGGGCGTCGATCTCCTCGTCCGCCCCCTCGACCCCGGCGAAGAGATCCGAGAGCTGGTCGAGGACCGACTGGCGCTCGTCGGAGCGCACCTCCAGGAAACGGGCGATGCGGTCCACCTGGTCGTCGCCCACGCCGACGCCGGAGATCGGGTCGCCGGACTCATCGACATAGCCGGTGGTCAGCTCCTTCCTGACCTTGTCGAAGCCGATCTTCTCCAGCTTGTCCAGCACCCGGAAGACGTCCGGGCCGCGCTCCTCGTCGATGCCGGCGAAGCGCAGCAGGCTGTTCAAGATGCCGCGGCTGGAGTAGCGCACCCTGTACTCGCCGACGTCCAGGCCGTCCAGGGTGTCGCACATGGCGGCCATGATCTCCGTGTCGGCGACCTCGGAGACGGCGCCCACCGAGTCCATGTCCACCTGCATGAACTCCCGGAAGCGGCCCCGGCCCGGCTTGTCGGCGCGCCACACGTCGGCCACCTGGTAGCGGCGGAAGGGGCGCCCCAGGTCGCGGTACTGGGCCACCACCCGGGCCAGCGGCACGGTGAGGTCGAAGCGCAGACCCAGCTCCTCGTCGTCGGGGCCGTGGACGTGGAAGATGGAGCCCGCCGCCTCCTCCCCCGCCTCGGAGCCGAAGAGGACGTCCCGGTACTCGATGGCCGGGGTGGAGATGGGCGAGAACCCGTACAGCTCGTAGACCCGGCGGATGGTGTCGATCATGCGCTGGCGCGGGATCAGCTCGTCGGGCAACAGGTCGCGCAGGCCCCGGGCGAGGCGCGGTTTGACTTTACGGCTCATGATGTTCGTCCTTCGGTCTGGGGGGTCAATCGTGTCAGTAGAGGCGGGCTCCAGGCGGGGCCCGAGTATGACACGCCCACCCGGCCGCCCGGCCTGCGCGGTACAGTCCGCCCATGACGCGACCCTGGGAGACGCTGGATCGAATCGACACCGAAGAGGGCCTGCTGGAGCTCAAGCGCCGGGGCGGGGACGAGTTCCACATCCTGGTGGCGGGGCGGGTGCTGATGGCCAGCGCCGCCCACCGCTCCGAGGAAGTGGTGGCCGAAGTGGCCTGCCGCCAACTCGCCGGGCGCAAGGCGCCGCGGGTCCTGATTGGCGGCCTGGGCATGGGCTACACCCTGCGCGCCGCCCTGGACGCCCTGCCCGCCGACGCCCGGGTGGTGGTGGCGGAGATCACCCCGGCGGTCATCGAGTGGTGCCGCGGCCCGCTGGCCGGGCTCACCGGCGACGCCGTCGCCGACCCCCGGGCCGAGGTGGTGCTCGAAGACGTCGCCGAGCTGATCGCCGAGGCGGCCCGGTCCACCGAGGCGGCGGACAAGTGGGATGCCGTCATCCTCGACCTCTACGAGGGGCCCCGGGAAGCCTACGGCGGCGACCGGGCGCCGTTCTACGGCCGCGAAGCGCTGGCCACCACCCGCCGGGCGCTGGCCCCCGGTGGCGTCTTCGCCGTCTGGTCCGAGGACCCGGACCGCGCCTTCGAGCGCCGCCTGGGCGCCGCCGGCTTCGAGGTCCAGCGCGAGCGGCCGAAGAGCGGCGGCCCGCGCCACGTCGTCTACCTGGCGACGCTGCGCAAGGGGTGAGCACCCCGGCGGGACCGGGACGCTGAAGTAGACTTACAGCAGTTCGCCGTCAACAGCTCTTCCGGGGATCTCCAAGAAGGAGTGTCATCATGCGCCGTCGTAGCCACCTCTTCCCCTCCGTAGCCAGCCTCCTCGCCATCCTGCTGCTGGCCGTCCTCGCCGCCGCGCCGCCTGTGGGCGCCGAGACCATCATCCTCTACGGGCCGGACGAGCTGCCACCGCCGCTGCCGGAACGGACCTTCTCCCCAGCCACCCGGCCGCCCCTCGCCCACGCCCCGTCCATGACGCCGGGCAGCGTCTTCATCATCCCGTACTACGAGGTCAACACCATCGACCCGTTGGCCGAGGTGGCCCTGATGTCGATCCGCGCCGAAGAAGCGGCCAGCCCCGAGATCGAGTTCTACCCGGCTGACGAGAGGGAGCCCATCTACCTGACCAAGACCGTCGACCTGGCCGCCAAGGAGATGTGGACCGCCAACCTGCGGGACCAGATCGCCGGCCTGCCCGGTGTGCGCAACGGCGTCGTCACCGGCTGGGTCGGGATCGTCTCCACACAGCCCATCTCCGTCGATTCCTTCCAGGTCTTCCCCTCGGACGCCTTCGCCACCGGCTCCAACGCCTTCAAGTTCGCCGACCTGTGCGAATCGTGGCGGGTGCGCTTCTTGATCGGCGGCGGCTTCTCCGGCGGCACCCAGCTCATGCTCTTCGCCCTCAACCCCCTGGGCGGTGACTCGGAAAGCGACCCGCCCACCTTCGAGGGCGAGGTCTACGACGAGGCCGGGAACCTGCTCAACACCTTCGCCGTCTGGACCAACGAGAACACCCGCCTGCGCCCGGCCTCCGGCTTCGTGGCGGGCGGCGAGAACTTCGGCTCCATCGACGTCCGCGTCCTCTCCCCCAACGGCGGCTACGCCGCCGCCACCCACGACGCCTCGGGCCTCTACTCGGTGGGCCTCAAGGGCTACTGCCTGGATAGCGACACCAGCCCCTGACACCAGCCCCTGAGGGGGACGCTGCTCGACCTACCGGTTCCCCAGACGCCTGCCCCAGCCGCGGACGGTTTCGCCCACCGACCGCCCGGTGCGCCGCTCCAACCGCTCCCTCACCGCCGGTGGTATCCATCGGGCGTATTGGTCCAGCCAGTCCTCTGTCTCCGGATCCAGATCCCCTCCGGTGTAGAGATGGTTGTCCACGTCCGCAGCCACCTGGACGATGGGATCCGCACCACGCACGGCGCTGCGCGTGACGGCAGTCTGGAAGCCCTGCACCGGCCGGTAGGTCTGCGAATTGAGATCGCCGCCGCAATCGAAGGTCTGCGGCCCGTTGGCCTCGAACGCCGCCAGCGCATTCTCGAGATCGCGGCGCTGACGCACCATCTCCGTGGAGGACGGATTGAACCTGTAGACCACGCTCCTCATCTCCAGTTGCCCATCGCACCGGAAATCCCGCTCGGCGAGATCCAATTCGACCAAGCCGGTGAAGCTCCCCCCCGCCGGCAGCAGGGTGGCCTGAGGAGTGAGCCTCGCCAAGGTGGTCGCGGCGATGTTCTCCAGGTACAGCTTGGCCCCCAGGCTGGGGCGCCATTGGGGCCTGCGATTCGCCGCGGGGGCTTCCTGCCCGTTCGGGGACTCCACCACCCCGGCCTCGCCGCTCCACTGGAAGAGGTTGCCCTCGCCCGAGAACGAAATCCGCCCCTCACCCGTTCGTGCTTCCAAGGAAATCAGGCTCGCCCGCGGCCGCGGGTCGAATACTCCACGGACGTCATCCAGACTCACGGCGATGTCATCCATGTGCCACTTCACACGACTCTGCACCTGGCCATCGGGGGAGTCTCCCGGCAGGTGCTCCACCCACTCCATGCTCATGCCTTCGACAAGAACCTCCCCCAGGATGAAATCAGAGCCCGTCGCAGAGTCTCCGACTGCATCGCCTGCCTCCACATTGGCCATGAGCCGACCGAGCCGGTGCCAGTTCCAAATCCCGGACGAAGTACGCTCCAAGTAGAGGTGGGGGTCGATGATGCGAATCTTCCGGACCCATTGATCTCGCAAGACGCGAGACCAGATTGAGAGATCAAGCTCGACCTCGTCTACGCGAAGTAGGTCTTGGCGGTCAAAGTTGACGCCGGAAATCCAGACATTCACCCCGTGCGCCGTGACACTGAACTCGGTCAGGTCACCCGTCCAGTTATCGACGGTCAAGTTCACGCCGTGGCCATCCGCCATGCCCTGTACCGTTGTCGAGGCGAACCATGGGAGGATCACGAACTTAAGAGCTAATAGGGCGGCGGAAATCAGGGCGCCGCACACCCATACCGCCGTGCGAACCTTCAGGAAGCTCCAGAACCCGGAGGTGGCCGGGCGGTGCCGAGCCTTCGCGCCCACCGGAGGACGGTCAGCCTCATACCCCTCGCGGCTACCTCGCGACTCTTCCCTGTCCAAGTTCCCGCTAATTCTCGAAGAGTCCTGCGTCTGACCCTCTACAAAATCTGACATCTAAGGTCTCCAATAGTCATGAGCACCACACCAAAGTTCTCTACTTGGAGTTCTGAACGCGGGCTACCCAGCCGCGGGGCGTTGAATACCACCGCCCGAACCCCCACTTCCACCCACGAGGAATACAATTCCCACTGCTTTACTACGCGAAAACGGAAGAAGAAAAAGACCAGACACCCACGGCATCCGCCGGATCCCTGTTGACCATCACCGCCGCCGCCTACCGACGAACATCCCGCCCTGTCCGCAATCCGGCGGTCGGCGGCACTCCGGGGGTAGTCCCCACACCGCCCATCACCCACCGTCAAGGAGCCGCCCCATGACCCACGTCCCCGTCGCCAGCCTCGACGCCATGGCCCAGAGCCTGGCAGCAGCCAAGGAGCTCTCTTACGACTGGATGGAGATCACCGCCGGAGACCGCGTCCTGGACGTCGGGTGCGGCCCCGCCACGGACACCTTGGGGCTCGCCCAGCGCGTGGGACCGGAGGGCCGGGTGGACGGGGTGGACGCCGACCCGGAAATGGTGGCAGAGGCGCAGCGCCGCGCCGGCGACGCCGACTTGGACGGGTTGGTCCACCACCAGGAGGCCGACGCTCTGGACCTGCCCTTCGGCGACGATGAATTCGACGCGGCGCGCAGCGAGCGCCTGTTCCAGCACCTGGCGGAGCCCGCCGCCGCCCTGGCCGAGATGGTCCGCGTCACCCGCCCCGGTGGCCGCGTCGTGGTCCTCGACACCGACCACGCCCTGACCTTCATCGACAGCGACGAGCCGGAGCTGGCCGAGCGGCTGCTGAAGCTGCGGGCCGGCGCCGTGAAAAACCCCCGCTCCGGCCGCCGCCTGTGGCGCCTGGCCAAGGAAGCGGGCCTCACCGACCTCGCCTACCGGGTAGTCCCCATGGTCTTTACCGACCTCGGCGAGGCCCTGGCCAGCACCGACCTGACGAAGGCCGCCGGCGCCGCCGTCCAGCGCGGCGCGGTCAGCGGCGAGGAGGCCATGCGCCTCCAGACCTCCCTGGCCGCGGCCCAGGAGGCGGGCACTTTCTTCGGCGGCGGCTTCCTGGTGCTGGTGGGTGGGTCGGTCTCAGGCTGAGTTCAGGGAGGTGACCTCCCCCCGCCAGTACAGGTACGGCCCCTGCGGCGTCCGCCACCCCACCTCCCCCCGGGCCGGCGCCCGGATGCCGCCGAAGTCGCGGTAGTCGGAAAACCGCCCCTCCCACGGCTGCGGCCGTCCCACGTCGTCCCGCATCCGGGTGGTGGTGGAGGCGGTGACGACGTCGCCGTCACCGTCGAACCCGAGGTCCACCCAGGTCTCCCCGTCGTCTCCCACCGACACCCGCACCGAGCCGTCGCTGCGTTCCCGGAACCTCAACTCCGGGTTGGCCACCAGGGCGGCCGGGCACCAGGGCAGCTCGGCGAGGTAGCGCTGGACCTCCCCGCGGTCGACGTCGACGCCGCGGGCGCGGGCGACGGGGAGGAGGCCGAAGACTTTGGCGTCGAGACGGCCGTGCCCCTCCTCGAAAGCGTCCTCGACGACGCAGGTCACCAGCGGCGCCATCTTCACCCGGGCGTGCCAGAGGAAGCCGGTGAGGGTGGCGTGGATGCGCTGCTCCGCGGTGAACGGCATCCACGGCTTGTCCGGCCCCAAGCGGATCTCGCCCGTCTGTTCCAGGAGAACGTCCCGGGGCTCGGCAGGCGGGTCGGGGACGGCACGGCGGTAGGCGGCGAGGATCCGCTCCGGGATGGGATTGGTCATGCCGCCAGCCTACACCGCGCAGATGGCCCCTGGACTCATTGCCCAGCTCCCCCACGCAGCTGACCCACCCCACGAATGCGGAGTTGACCAACTCACCGGACCAACTCATAGTCCGGCCATGTCCCAGGTGAACATCCACGAAGCCAAGACCGGATCTGGTGAAGGGTGCCGCTACTGAAACCGGTAGCGCTTCCACTTCGGCGCACCGTCCAGCTCCTGGGCCGCCAGGAACTCCCACGCAGCTTTGTTGACCCGCTTCGACCGAGCGTAATAGTTGTGGTCGTGCTTGGGGATCTCCACCAGCTCCGCCGATAGCCCGGCTGCGACCAAGGCCTGGTGGGTGTTGCGCACCTCGGTGAGCGGGAAGAACGGGTCCTCCGTGCCCACCGTGAGGTAAAGGGGTACCGGGCGTAGCGCCTTGCCGGGGACCCACTTCTCCGTGCCGTCGCGCAGCGCCCCGGCGTGGATGGCGGGTAAGGCATGCCCTCAGAGTAAAAAGGATTGCCGAAACGGTCAAGCGCCCGCGGTGCGCCAGCTAGTTTCCCAGCACCTGCCTCAACCAGCGGGCGATGGGCCGCTCGACGTACTCGCGGTGGCGCGGGGTCATGAAGTGGTCGATGTGGCCGAAGTCGGGCTCCAGGAGGAAGGTGATCTCCGTGCTGCCGAAGCGGGCGAGCTGGTCCGGCATATAGGCCCCGAAGCCGCGCCCGCCGCCGATGGCCAGGACCGGCGCGGTGAAGTCTCCCAGGTCGTCGACGTAGGCCGTCTCCACTCCGGCCAGGGAGCAGGAGATGTCGCGCACCACCGCCACCGGGGAGTAGGCGTTGAACTGGCCGACGTTCTCGAACAGCCGCTCCTCCGAGGCGAAGAACAGCTCGTCCTGGGCCAGGCTGCCGTTCATCAGGATGTAGCCCGGGGTGGGCATGCTCACCGGCCCCGGCGTCGGTGTGCTCACCGTGGCCACCAGCACCTGGTGGTTGGTGAAAAACGGCGGGAACAGGGGGTTGACCGTCGGCGCCCCCGGCGACAGCTCCGCAGCCTTGGCCACCTGCTTGAAGACGTTGCCGCCCACCCCGTCGTAGACCACGCCGCCGGCGAGCTGGGCTTCCAGGGCGTTGCAGTAGGCGGTGTTGAGCCCCTGCACCGCGGGATCGTCGCTGGCCAGCATGCCCTCCCACATGATCACACCGTCGTAGTCGGCGGGCGCCGCGTCCGCCACCGCCACGGCCAGGATGCCGCCCAGGGAGGCACCCCCGGTCACCACCGTGCCGCCCGGCAAATCGGCCTCGATGGCCTGGCGGATGAAGGCGACGTCGTCCACCATGGAGGCGATGTCCCAGCCCGCCATCACCGAGCAATCGACGAGCCCTGCCTCGCAGGTGCCGGCGGGGATGCCGACGTAGCGCGGCAGGTAGCCGTACACCGCCCAGCCGCGCTCGGCGAAGAACCCGGCGATGGAAGTGCTGACGCCGCCCGAGGGGTCCGTCTGCTCGTAGAAGACGTAGGAAGAGCCCAGCGGCGGCAGGAAGAGGATCGCCCCCTTGGGCTCCGCGCCCCCGCCCTTGACCAGCCGCACCATCTGGAACCGGTCCAACGGCCCCGGCCCCACCTGCACCGTGGAGGCGGTGCGGGTCAGGTTGTCGACCTGGGAGGTGGTGCTGGCGATGACCGTCTGGGCGCCGGTGGTGGCGGCTGGGAGGATGAGAAGAAAAACGGCGACGAGGGCGAGGGCACGGCAGAGGTGGGTGCGCATGGCGACCTCCAGAGATGGATGGAACAGACTAGAAGCAGGTTACCCTTTAAGTGCCTGCATCACCCCGCAGCGAGACGCACCGACGGCTCGGATAGCACCGAATCGTGCGGCGGGCGGTTTTCAATCGAGAGCCGCGACCTCCAGCGTCAAGCTCTCTATGATGTCGCGCCAAGCCTGCCATCCCTCGGCACGGGCAGCACGCACCACCGCCGGATGGGTCTCGATGCGGGCCACGGCCTCCTCGGTGCGAGGCGCCCAGCTCTCGGCTGCCGGCTCGGGAAGCAACTCGCCGGCCAGGGAACGTTCGCCGGAGACCATCCGGCGCACCATCGATTCGAACTGGACCAGAGCCTCGTCCGCCCCCAGCCCCTCCCGGTGCTCAGCCACCGGATACCACCGGCCTGCCCGCTCCACGCACCATTGACCTCCCCGCAGGGCGAGCCGCCCCGATTCCAACTCTGCGAACACGCTGCGCAAGCGCTCGGGACGAGACAGCAAATGGACCACGCGGGCCGACCAGGGGAACGGCTCACGCTGGCTCGGGGGCTGGCGCAACCAGCCCGCCAGCCGCTCGGCGTTGGCCTCCGCAGGCCAGACGAAGGGCAAGGGCTTCCCAGGATTCGGGGGAACACCGAGCGCCCGGTCCAGCGGCAGCGAGTCGATGACACCGGCAGCCCCGTAGGCCGGGTCGTCGCACTCCAGCTCTTCCACGACCTCGGGAAAGAGGCTCGGGGACAACCCACCCCACCTCAGCATCGGTCGCCACGCGAGTGGCGCCAAGTCGGGCTCCGCGCCCGAAACCTCCAAGGCGCCCCGGTACGGTTCGAGGGCACCATCCAAGGCCTCGTCGATGGACTGATCGACCTCCAGACGCTGGTCGCCGAACCAGAGTGCGAGACTTAGCCCTTCGCCATCGCCCCGGCCTCCGGTAGCGAACTGGAACCCGAGACGCTGGACCAGGGCCTCGCCATGGCGAGCTGTCCACTCGTCGGCAGCCCCACGCACCTCGTCGAGATCCACCATGGCGGCCAGCGCCCGCTCCGATTGCACCCAGCGTTCCACCAGCCTGGTTGCCACCGAGCCGCCCGGCCCCACCCACGAGTCCTGATAGCGGCGAACCTGTTGGATCCAAGCCCGGATCTGCAGGCGCTGGTCGTGGAACAGGTCGGTGGCGAGCCGCCCGAGTGACTCCAGACCCTCGCGGCCAGCGAGCCGTTCGCACACCGTCACCAACTGGGTGTGCTCGACCTCCAGCCGCCGCAGCACCGCCAGGCACAGCGGCAGGCCCCAGCGACCCTCGGCGCGCTCGGACGCCAGCAGGCGCTCACTCCAGTCGCTGAAGTAGAGGACCAAGCGCCGGCGGGCGCCACGATGGAAGTCCCGTTGCTCGTGGGATGGCGCCAGGTCCGGGATCTTGTCGAGCAAGGCCGCCTCGGCCGGCTCGCCGTCCAGAATCCGGCGCCCGAGATGCAGCAGGATCCCGGCCCGGCGACGACCTTGCTCGCCGGACCAGAAGCGAGCCGACCACAGATCTACTTCCGATCCATCCGGGACCTTGGCCGCAGCGCCCTTCAAATCCCAGTCCAGCCACCCGAGAAGGACTTTGCGTACCAAGGCTCGATCTCGCACCCAGCGCCACAACAACTCGCCGGGGCCAGCCCCGGCCTGGAGGCGAAGGCGGTGGACTTCCACGTCCGGAGCTTCCGCCGATACCACAGGGATATGGGCATCGAGCTGCGGGCAGATGAGCAGGGCATAGAGACCCTCAGCCAGGGCACGGCCCTCGCCGGGGTGTGGGGTTTCCAAGGTCACCAACCGGTCCACGATGCGCCGCGCCTTGACCGGCGGCTCGTCGCGATCCGACTCCACCGCCTCGCCGCGCAAGGCGAGCCAGCGCCCCAACTCCCGCGAGAGCGCAGCACGATCTTCTGCCCGAGGGTCAGCTCCCAGGGTCAGCACCAGGGTCACGCCACAGCCTTCCGCCGCCACCAGGTGCGACACCTCCCCCAGAAGACCCGAGGCGACCGGATCGTCCAGCGAGGCAACGATGTACACCGTAGCCTCCCGCTCCATGGCTGAGCGGACGGCGGGACGAAGTGAGGCCAGCAGGCGGTCACTCTCCAGCAGTGCCGTCAGACGAGCACGGCGGCGATCCGGCACGGCCCAACTGGTGGCAGGTCGCGCCGACGACAGCCATTCGCTCACCGGCACCCAGGCCCTCGCCGCGGGAACCCCTTTCCGGCGCAGGCTGTCCAGGTAGGTATAAAGGTCTTTCTCCAAGCTGCATCTTTCCGTAGGGGACAGTGCGACCCCGCCGTACTCGACCGGCGCCCGGTTCCACGACTCCAGGTCCACGAGGCGCAGAGCTATCTGCTCTTCGCTGACACCTCGATCCAGCAGGCGGTGTCGCAGTTGGCACAGGGCGGCCTCGCCCTCTGCCCCGAGGCCGACGACCAGAGCGGGAGACGCGGCCGGAGAGGCCGCCGTGCCCGGGATCACCGGCAGGGCGGCCGGTAGCTCCAGGTCGCCCGGCGGCGGCGCCTCCTCCTCGTCCCGGGCCACGGCCGGCGGAGACATGCACCGGCGGGCCATCAGGCGCCCGATCCACGGGTGAAGGAACGGCCAGGACCAGGTGAGGCCGGCGGGGAGCACCCAGACCCACGGCCCGCCTCCCAGCCGCACGCTACGTTGTTCTCCCCCGGGCATCGACCAGGTGACCCGCAGACCCTCAGCGACGCGGTACCAACCCGGGCAACGGGCTGTCAGGCGATAGGTGAACCGGATCGGCTGGCGGTCGAAAACCGGCAGAGACCAACGCAGGCGCAGCCCTTCCCCGTCGCCGCCGAGTGCTTCGGCCGAGGCCGAGGGCTGGGTGGCCCCCAGCTTGAGAGGCTCACGGACCAGGGCGTCCTCTTCCACCACCGCGGTCAGTGCCAGCTTGCCGGGTAGCCGAGGCACAAGGAATTCCACGAAGCGGTCGAAGTCTTCCGGTTGGTCCAGGTGCAGGATCCGCTCGTCATCGCCCGCCAACCGGGCCAACAACTCCTGGTTCACCCCGGAACCCAAGCCCACGGCGCAGATATCCACCCCGGGGACCGCACCGCGCAACGCTTGCGCCGAAGCCATCGCCGCCGCCTCATCGCTGAAGCCATCGGAGATCACCACCACGATGGGCGCCACCCCCGGCCGACCCTCCTCCACCAGGACCGCTTGAGCCCGGTCCAAGGCCAGGTCGAGATTGGTGCCACCGTCGCTCAGCAGGCCGTCGAGCTGAGCCGCAGCGCGGGCGGCCGCGCCGAGGGGTGCCAGGCGGCGGGCTTCGTGGTTGAAGGCGATGACGCCGACCCTGATCTCCTGCGGGCACCGGCTGCAGAAAGCTCGGACGGCCTCCTTCGCCGCGGCCATCCAACTCGCCGGCCCCGAGCCCATGGAACCGGAGTGGTCGACCAGGAGCAGCACGTCGCAGTCGAGCAGGTCCCCGGGCTCGAACCGCGGCGTCACCGTCAGGGTGACCTCCACCTCTTGTCCCACCGCCGCGACCTGGGGCGACACCGACCTTCGCAGGGCGCTGCTCTTCACGGGTTGTGTCGCCACCGTCTTCCAGAGGACGCCGACGGCGATCCACGCGCCGGCAAGCAAGATTGCGCTGAAGATCCAAGACATGGTCACTCCTCGCTCGGGGGAGGGGGATGGGCGAGACCGAGAGCTGCCAGGGTCGCCCTGTCTCCTTGCGCGGCCTCCAGCACCCGGCCCTCCGCGCCCCGCGGGACGTCGGGATCTCCAGGAGGATCAGCCGGTTCCCCAGGCAGCGCCGCTCCCCCCACGGAGAGGGCTGCGTGGGCCACGGCCGCGGCGGCCAGGTCGGCCCCCGGCCCGTGGGTCAGGTAAACACCGCGGGACAGCAAGTACCACTGATCGTCGCCGCCGGCGTCGGGGCGGCGCACGACGTCCCCGGCCTGGTACGCGGCTGCGAACCGCCGGAGGGCAACCGGCCGGGAGAGGGCCAGGCGCAGGGTGGGGGTGAAGGTCTCGACTCGCCGCAACTTGGCCGCCTCCAGCCGCCGCCGGAGCACCAGGGCCCGGCATTCGGGGGCGGCCGAGCAAGCGGCCGAAATCTCCGCCTCGACGGGCTGCCGCGAAAGCGTCGCCCGGCGGATGGAAAAGGGATCGCCATTGCCCGAGCGGATCATCACGCCTTGTGCAGCAGGGCGGGGGAGGTGCTCGAGCAAGCGGTCCACCACCGCCGCCTCGGCGCTGCCGGGCGCTGCACGGGGAGTCACCACGAGGATCGCCTCCGCCCGCGCCCCCCGGCGCACCAGGGTGGAGAGCAGGTCCTGCTGCCGGTCGTCAGGGATGGCGCCCAGAGCCGAGATCAGCTCCGCGGTGCGCCAACTCCCGGTCAATCGCTCCGCCAGGGACTCCAGACATTCCAGCGCCTCGGACCACCCTCCCCGTGGCGACCACCCGGGGCCACCGCACAGGAACTGGTGGACGTCGATCCGCCACCCCTCCCCGTCTCTGACCAGGACCGGGAACAGGTGGCGGCGCAACTCCGAGCGCCAGTCGGAGTCGTCACCCAACCAGCGAGCGAAAACTTCGCTGACCGCCGCCTCCAGTCGATCTTCGCCCGGGCGGACCAGGGTACGGTCCGGGAGGGCTTTGAGGTCCGCTTCCCACTCCTCCAGGGTCCGTTTCTCATCGTCCCAACTCCTTGCGCGGTCCGCCGCCCGGAGCAGCCAGGACTCCAAGGCACCCGCCATGGTGGCCACAGACCGGCTTGCACTGCCGGCGACTTCGGCGACCGGGCTCTCCGGTATCACCTGCAGGCCGTCGAGCCGGCGTGTCAACTCACGAAGTACGAGAACCGCCTCACCGGGCATCCAACCGCGGCGCCATGCGCCCCCCGACCACTCCCCGTGGAGACGAAGGGAGACTCCGGCAGTGAGGGCGTCCACCACCCAGGAGACCAACTCCTCGCCCCCGGCGACAGCGTCTTGCTCCACGGCCACCGGCACCCGACCCTCACCATTGCAGGCTTCCAGCAGGCGCCGGAGCGGCGAAGCCGGCTCCGCCGCTGCCCATGCGTCGATGCGCACGGAAAGCTGGGCCGTGTCCAGGTCCGGCCAGACCACGCCACCCGCGCCGTCGAGCTCGACGTCGAGGAGGACGTCAGGCCCGACGATCCGTGCCAGCAGGTCGAGGCGCAACCTACCCTGTGCCATCATCGCCGGCCACTGCAGCGCCCGGCATCGCGCCGCCACCACCGCGCAACCGGATTCCATCGATTCGACGAGACCGTGCACGCAGTCCATCCACACGCCCCGGCAACCGACCTCGGCCAGCGAGGCGGACACCTGGGCGGCCTGGTCCGCGGCGCCGGCGACGTCCTCTCCGCTGACCTCCATCACGGCGGTGAACGCGGGCTCCCCGTCGAGGGCGCAGGCGCCGGGCGGGTCGCCGTAGTCGGTGACGCAGGGATGGGCCCCGGCCGCCTGCGCCGACTCCAGCTCGGCCGCCAGGGCTCGGCGGTTGGGGGTGCGTACGCGGGAGGAGTCCTCGACCAGCAGGCCGACCACCTCGGGCATCGACGCCGGGTGACTCCCGTCCGACGCCAACTCACGGCCCAGGCGCTTGCACCAACGCCCCCAGTCGATGAAGGTGCCGCCCCCGAAGCCGCCGTCACCCGCCGCGAGGATCACCACCTGCCAGCGGTCCCCCGACGCGAGATGGACACCGACCTCGACCAGCGCCCGGCGCAGCTCCGGGACGACGCCATCGGCCTGCAACCAGCGGAAGAAGGCGAAGCGCGCCAGCATCCGGTCTCCCCGCGCCCCCATGGCGAGGTCGAGATCGCGCCTCGCGGCGTCGGCGTAACGCGCTGCGTCGAACCAGTCCGCACCCTGGGGGTGGCGTGCGGGGTCCGGCACCACCTCCGACAAGCTGGTGACCTCCGCCGGCGCCCGGTGGTGCTCCATGTCCGGTTGCGCCCAGCGGCTTTCCGGGGGCTGCTGTGATCGATCCAGGTCGAAGTGCAGGAAGCGGTAAGGGCCGGGGCGCCCACCGTGGACCAGGTCCAGCTCCCGACGCACCGCTTCCAGGGCCCGCCCGCCCACCCCGCCGAGCCCCACGAAGAGGCTGGGCACCGGCCGCGGGGCCGGCGTTTCGGAGCGTGGGACCGGCGGCAGCCCTTCGGGCTCCTGGCGTGGCGGAATGGCGGGAAGGGGCCTTGCAGCCGGCACCACCTCCTCCACCCCACGCGGGAAGCGCAGCCCAGCCCAGAGCAGTGCCGGAAACAGCATGACGAACAAGGACCACCAGGTCAGCACCAGCGCCCGGGGGCGGTGGGCAGCCGGCGTCGGTGCCATCTCTCCCTCGTCCGAAGTCCGTAGGAGGGAGGCGGGAGCCAGGCCCAAGGCCCACCACCCCGCCGTCTCCGGTTCCAGACCGAGCTCGACGAGGGTCGGATGGGACGGGAAGTCGACTCCTTGGTGGATCAGGGTGGTCTCGCCAGCGGTGCGCCATGGGTCGGCCGAGGGGAGGGGCGTGAAGTGCCGCGGGTCGAGATCCTGCTCGATCCGAAATGGCGTCACCTCACCGGTGAGGACCCGGGCCGCGAGGTTGTGCAGGGTTGCGCGCAGGGCGGCCGGTTCCGGGGCTTCGAACACCCCGTCCGGCCCCGCCATCCGGTAGAGGACGGGGTGGGGCAGGGTCCTGCCGGTGGATGCCGCCACGGCATAGGTATCGACGCCCTCGCCGCGCAACGTCTCCGCGGTCATCACGACGTCGTCGTAGGTCATCGGCTGGGGGCAAACGAAACCGAAACAGCTCGCCAGGTAGCCGTCGGTGTACCAGGCCACGACCCGCCTGGCACCGGGGCGTGCGGTCCGCATCAGCTCGCGGACCCGGGCGTAGGCCTGGCGGGCATCGGTGCCCCCACCGGCGTCACTCACCCGGCCCAGGCCCGCCACCAGCTCACCGCGGTCCAGGGTCCACGGCACCAGGACCTCGGCCTCGGTGGCGAACTGGAGCAGCGCGTAGCGGGTCGCGTTGACACCCCGAGGCATCTTCGCCGTCACCTGAAGGAGGGCCTCCGCCATGGCGGGCACGGAGTCCCCCATCGATCCGGACACGTCGAGCACCAGGATCAGATCGACGGCGGGAAGGGGGTCGGCCGGCGCCCGCCCGGTGACCCGCAAGCGCAGGGAGGTCTCCTGCCACGGAGCCACCACCTGCGGCTCCGCCGTCACCTGGAAGGTTTCCCCCTGGGGGCGGGAGTTGGTCCACAGCGTCGCTGCCGCCAACACCGCCACCACCACCGCGGGAGCCGCCAGGACGAGGAGCACCTCGCCCATCCAGCGGCGCCAGGCCAGCGTGCGCTTCACCGTCCCCACCCTCCCCACCTCACGCCGATGTCCCGTGCTGCAGCTCGACCCGGCGCTCGAGGTCGGTGCGGCGGCCACGGGTGGAGTAGAAGGTGAAGAGCATCCGCAGACCGCTGCGGTCGCGCTTCAGGTCCCACTCCTCGACGGTGCGGATCTGCCGCAGCAAGGACTCCAGCCCCGATGCCAGGAAGTCCTGGCACGCCTGGTGGACCGTGGTGCCGTCCTCCTGGGCACGCAGGCGGGCGCTACGCCGCGCCGCCTCCAACTCGATGCGGCGCAGCCCCTGGCGGCTCCCCTCCTTGCGCTGCAAGGTGAAGACGACGGCGGCACGGATCAGGTCCTCGTCAGCCTGCTCGACGGTCAGCGGCACGTCTCCGTCCTCGCTGTGCCACACCCAGTCCAACTCCTCCGTCTTCTCCACCGCCCCCGTGGACACGCACTCGACGAAGGCCTGGAACAGAGCCGGCCTCTCCAGCAGGGCGGCCAGTCGGGGCGACAGGAGCTCGTCGTGGTCCAGTTGGGTTCCCTCCACCTGCTGGCGCCAACGCTCGATGTACCAGGCCTCCAACTCGGGCCGGAAGGCGTGGTAGACCTGTGCCCGCTTGAGCTCCTGGAGCTGCCCCTGGCTGAGCGTCGGCTTTTCGCTTTGCCGCAGCAGGTAGTCGTTGCGGCAGGTCACCACGTTGCGGAAGTCCTTCATGGTCTGGGGCTTGACCACCCGCAGGACGCTGATGGAATCACCATCAGAATGGGGGACGCGCTCCGGGTTTTGGGCCCCCATCTGGTCGCGCAGCGCTTTCAGGATGTCGTCGATCCACCGCTCCTTGCCGCTGTCCCCGGCGGTGCGCACCACGAGATGACAGGTCTTTTTACCTTGGGCGTCGATGAGCGGCTCGGCCTCCTCGTGGAGTAGCTTCGCCACGTCCTCAGCCTCGACCCGCTTCTCCTTCCGCAACCACTCCAGGTAGTCGAAGACGTCGCGGCCGGCCAACCTCTGGTCGATGGGCCCTCGCAACTCCCGGTAGAGCACAGCGTGGAGCTGGGAGAAGTCGGCTGGCTCGATGCCTGGCCCACCACCCTCGACCGGTAGGTGGAGAAACAGTTGCGGTCTACCCCCCTCATCGACCTCCAAGCTCCAGCGGGAAGCGCTGAGATAAGCCGAGGACAGGGGGCGCCCGTCCTCGTCCCGGGCCACCCGCTCCTCCAGCACCTGGCGATAGCCGAGGAGGTCCAGGGAGGGCTCCCCGAGATCCCAGGCGGGATCCGCGGAGATCCGCGCCTTGGGATTCATGCCCAGGCGGCGTAGCCGCTTTTCCAGGCGCTTGATCTCCGTCTCGGCCTGGGCCCGGGCCGAGGCGTCGTCCCGGGTGGCGAGGTCCGCCAGGCCCTCGCGCAGCAGTCGCTCCCACTGCTCCGCACGGACCCGCACCTCGCGCACCACGCGCTGCAGATCCCCGAGCAGCCGGTCCCGCTGGTAGATCCGCAGGTAGTCGCCCACCGCCTCGCGCACCGCCCCCTGCAAGCCATCGACACCGCCGCCGAAGAGCTTGGGGCGCCACTCCTTGAGGTCGGCGATGCTCTGCATCGCTTCGTGCTCGCGCCGCTCCTCCTCGTCCCCCAGGGCGTCGAGGAAGAGAGCCACCCGCTGCTCGACTCGGCGTAGCGGCCCCTCCTCCGACACCATGTGGCGCAGCTCGTAGTACAGGCGGGTCAGCGGTGTTCCCGAAGCCTCGGCTTCGGGGTCCACCCCGAAGCGGGTCGCCTGTTCCAGGGCCTCGCGGACCGCCGCGTCGACCTTGCCCCGCAGGTGCTCACTGATCTTCTTGAAGAGCAGCCGCCGTCCCCGTTCGAAGCTGTGGGGTGGGGCATCGGCGTCCTTGTAGGTGCTCATCACCTCTCCCACCTCGCGGACGAACCGGTCCCGCGACTCCTCGGCACTCTCGTTGGGCAAGTTGAGTTCGCGCCGCACCGCCTGGTGCTCGCGCCGGGTGCGCACCGTGCGCTCTTCGTCCGACACCCGCCCGACGCGGTGCTCCGACCAGGAGTGGGCGGGGGCCGCGTAGGTCAGCCGCATGCTGACCATCTCGTCCGGTTTGAGGTCGAGCCCGCTCAGCTCCGGCGTCGCGGTGCCGTACCAGGTTTCGACGACGTCCGCCGGCTGCAGGGTGGTGGCGAATTGCCGCAACGCCTCGTCGGTGCCGTCCAGGGCGAGGATTTCGCGGAAGAGGGGCGACAGGCTCTCCACCTGGTTCAGGGCGACGCGGCTCCTCTCCCGGGCCGGTCCGGCAGCGACCCGACGGTGGGAGCCGTCCCGGACGAAGGCGGAGGCGGCCAGCAGGTAGCGCTGGACCTCCTGCCAGGCGAAAAGCTCGGCCAGGGTTTCCTTCGGCAGGTAGAGGCGGGCGGCGCCAAAGGCGGAGGCGGAGGCGTCCATGTTGACGCTCTTCTCCAGAAGTGGCGGACCGGCGTTCTCGTCGAGAAAGGGGTCGATGGCGCTCGCCACGGAGGTGAAGAACGCAATTCGGTCCTCGTCACCACGGCAGGACTTTCCGACGTAGAAGACGTTGTCGAATAGCTTGCCGTGAACCAGGGAGCGAAGCTGTCCGTGCTCGTCGTACCTCACCGTCGAGGCGACCGAAGCCGTCTTGACGAAGTACCGATCCTTGTCGGGGATGCCTTGACGCTGGAAGCGGTCGAGCTCGCGGAACAGGCTGAAGGCGCGCCCGGGGCTGATGCCCGGTTTGTCATCGTAGACCTCCGGCAGCACGACGACGCCGGTGACGCTGACCGCCCGGTCCCCCACCGCCAACCGGGTGAGGTGGGCGGCGTCCAGCAGGCAACCCGCGCCGGTGCCGCCGGCACTGGAACCGACCAGCCAGACGTTGACCGGGGTTTCCTGGTCCCGGCCCGCCAAGCCGCGGACGTGCTCCGCGATGCGGTCCCGAATCGAGGCGGCGTTCTGGAACAGGGCGAAGCGACCGATCTGGCGCTGCTGCGCCGCCCCCACCACGATGTCCATCTGGGCGCGCTCGACGTTGTCACGCAGCCAGGGAGCGTGAAGCCAGCGGCGCAGGTGGGGCGCCGTGTCCCGCCGCTGACCGGACTGGAGTAATTGGTAAACGTAGGTGCGCAGGTTCGGGTTGTGGTCGCCGAGGAAGTAGTACTCGCCGTGGTGAGGGTCCAGGGACACCTCCTGGCCTTCGGCGGTGGTTTCCTCGCCGGCGCCGCCGGCCAGGCGGATGGTGGCGCCGGGCCGCCAGTCGCGGATGGTGTCGAAGAGGAGGAAGCGCACGCTGTCCGCGTCGGCCCCATATTTGAGGACCGCCTGCTCCTTGACGTAGGTAAGAATGTGAGCCCCGGTTCCACCGAAGCCCATGACCAGTGCGCGAATCGCCATCTTCTCTTCTCCTTGAGGGCCTAGCCCTCGACCAGCTCAGCCACCGGCCGGCCCGCGGTCACGCCCTCGACCCGCAGGGTCTTGGGGCCACCGCCGGCGGCGAGATATGTTTGAAGGGTCTTCTTCTCCCCGGACCAGCGGTAGTCCAGACGCGCCTTGGCGCGGCCTGGGGAGTTGAGACGAGTAATCCGGAAACGGTCCGCCACCCGGGTCTCGGTACCGAGGGTGAGGCGCACCTTGCCGTCCAGCTTGAATCGGGACCGGCCGGAGACGCGGTGGGTGATGGCCATCGCCCCTTGGGGGTCGGCCAGCACGTCGTAGACGCGCACGGTAAACACCCGGCCTCGATCCGTGCGGCGCACCCGCCAGTCGGCCAAGGCGCGGGGCCCCACCAGCGTGACGATGCCTGCCACCAGGAAGAGCGCCACCAGGACACCGCCCCAAACGAGGCTTCGGGCCAGGCGCACCGGCAGCGGGCCGACGGCCCACGGATCGCTCTCCAGGCGCAGCCCCTCGCTGCCCTCTGGCAGGGCGATGCCACGGATCTCCCAGCCTTCGGCCAACCGGCCCTCCGCGGCCGCCACGCGGAAGGAGGCACTGCCCAGGTTCCACAGGCCCGGCGTCCGGCGCGGTGCGAGGTCGAGGGGGATGGAGGCGGAGAACCGGCCGCCGGTCCCCGGCTCGAGGGCCCGGGGCTCGGCGCTGGGCCGGCCCTCGGCGTCCAACGGCTCCAGGGTCAACCAGTCCACGGCATCGGTCACCACGTCCGCCACCGGGATCTCGCCACCGTCGGCGCCGGTGAGGCGCAGGCGCACCTCGGCCTCCTCGCTCCAGGGATAGGCGGACAGCCCGTACTCCGGATCGGGGCGTTCGAGCCGCAACCAGAGCGCCCGGGCCGACGAGACCTCCACCGTGCCACCGGCACCCGCCGCCGTGGCGAACACGTCCAGGGGCGAGCCTTGGTGGTCGATCCACCCGCGCAGGGTCAGTTGGTGCTCGCCGGCCACGACGGGCCGCCAGCGAGCCCGGAAGCGGCCCTCACCGGCGTCCTCGGCAGCGATTTCCTGGCGCCCGCCCTCGGGATCCACCACCTCGACGACGGCGCGCAACGGGTGTTCCTCGGCGAGTCGAAGCGGTGCCCCGGACCCGAGGCTGGCCTGGAAGAGAACCGGGGTGTCGGCGTCGAGATCGACCCCCGCCGCAGGCAGCAGGCGCCGCACGGTGGGAGGATGGGGCTCGGCGGCGGCATGGACCACACCCGCGCCGCCTTCGACGCGATACGGCCCCGCTGGCGGGTCGTCCAAGGCGAAGCGCGCATAGGTGGCCGGGCCGCCGACGTCCGCCGAGGTCCGGGGCAGCGGTCGGCCGGCGGGGGACAGAACGCGGACCGTGTCGGGGTCCCGCGGCCGCTCGAAGCTGAGGCGGAAGGCGAGGTGGCCCAGGTAGGGGGGAGCGGTGTAGGGCGAGTCGGGCACCTCGCCCAGGTCCAGCCACTCGTTGACCATGCGGTCCACCCCCGCCGGCAGGCCCGGCACCGCCCGCTCGGCAAGATGGGTGCGCGCCGGGTCCCCCACCACCTGCTGCCAGAAGGCGCCGTCCCCTTCGAGCCAGTACTGGGACGAGTCGTTGAGGGCCACCACCCAGAGCTCGGCACCGGAGGCGAGGAGATCCTCGGCGGCCCGGCGGGTGCGCTCCAGCATCTCGCCCCGGCCGGCCGGCGGCAGTTGGGGACGGCCGTCGGTGAGCAGCAACACCACTTTCCGGCGTTGCGCCCCCGCCGCCGCACCGTCCATGTCGCGCAGTTCCCCGAGCGCGGCCCGCAGTGCCGCGGGCGTGTTGGTGTTGACACCCCGCCGTTCGCCCAGGTGCTTGACCATGCCGACTTCCAGGCCGCGGCCCAGCGCGCCCGGATCGGAGGGCTCGTGACGCAGCACATGGCCGGACCAGGCCACCCGTGCCTCGTCGGAGAAATCGACGATGGAGAAGCGATGGACCCGGGAACGATCCTCGGCGTCGGCCGCCAGGCGCTCCAGGATGCTGCGCGTGGCGCCGATGCGATGACCGTAGCGGTCGTTCGGTTGGGGATGGTACTCGGGGTGCCCCCACAGGCTTCCCGACTGGTCGATGGCCACCACCAGGTCGAGCCCCGGCACGGGTTGGGCGGCTGCCCCCGTGGGCGCCGCCAGGAAGGAGAGAAGCGAGAGAACGAGAACCGCAAGCCGGCAGCCGGTCATGGCAGCGCCTCCCGAACCCAGTCGGCGACCAACCCCGCCTCCACCCCGGCGCGCAGGAGCGCGGGGCGCTCGGCGAACCCGGCGAAGCGCTGGAAGAGCCAGAACGCCCGCTTCGAGGCGGGCGACGCTTCCGGGATCAGGGCCAGGTAGTCGCGGTGCCGCTCGGCGTCGATCCCAGCCGCGACACCGAAGACCGGCTCGACGGACGGATCCTCAAGGCGGTCGAGGGCGCGGCGCATCTCGACTTCGTCGTCCTCCAACCGCTCGCAGAGCTCAACGACGTCTGGCAGCCCAGCCGCTTCGGGGAGGGTGAGGTGGGGGCGGACACCCATGGCGCCGGGCAGGGCCTGCCAATATTCTTCGGCCATGGCCCGGGCCACCGGGGCGCCCAGGCAGCCGGCCGTGGCGAGGGCTTGCAGGATCTTCCCCAGCCACTGGGCGACCTCCGTGAAGAGCCGGGGCTGGTCGATCAGAGTCTTGGAGCCGCACCGCCGCGCGGCCTCCCGCAGGCGGCTCTCGTCGAAGTCGAGCCGGGTGAGGGGGGCCAGCCGGTCGTACTCCCGGGCGACGTGCTCCCGCCACGGCGCGGCCTTGAGCTCGCGGAGGCGAAGGTGGCAGCGGCTCCGGCGCTCCCCCTCACGTCTCAGGTCGGAGGAGGCCAAGGCCCGCAGTTCAGCGAGCAACCGGGCGACGTTGTCCACGCGCTGCAGACGGCGGCGCAGATCCCCTTCGCCGGCGCTCCGCCGCTCGACGGGGAAGGGCAGCTCGTCGAGCAATTCACCGAGGCGGACGGACTCGGCCTCCAGCGCCTCGCCACGGGCGAGGAGATTTTTCACCGCCGCCTCCAAAACCGCTAGAGGGTCACCTTCCCCATCCAGCTCGGTGGCAAACCAGCGGTCGATGTCATCGACCAGCGCCTCGCGGTCGATGGTGATCTCGGCGGCCGGGTCGGCGCCGTCCGGGAAAAGGGTGCCACGCAGGTCGGGAAAGGCTTGGTACGCCCAGCCGCAGGAGTCGCGGAGTCCCTCCTGACGCCAGCGGCCGACCAGCACCGCCAAGCGCCCGAGCTTGCGGTCACCGGCACGGTCCAGATGCTCCACTAGGGCCTGGGCGTCAACCAGGTTGAGCCCGCCGAGAAGCCGCTGCTCCAGGTCGATCCAGGCCAACCAGTCCCGTAGGCGAAGGCGCGCCTCGCCCCGCCCCACCTTGCCTTGCAGCGCCCGCCGGGCGACGCGGGCCAGCAGGGAGACGGCCGCGTCCCTGCCCTCGTCCCAAGCCTGGGCCAGGCCCGCCTCCAGGATCTCTTCCGACTCCGGGCCGTAGATCACCGCGGCGCGGCCCCAATGTCGATCCAGGGTCTCGGCCAGCTCCACCACGTCGGTGGTGTGCCGAGCGCTGTCCACCGCCAGCCGCACCCCCAGGTCGCGGCACCGCTCCGAGTCCCCCTGGGTCGCCTCGAGGAGGTTGCGCGCCTGGAAGTAGTCCCCGGCCTCGATCAGGGCCTGGACCCGCGACAGGTCGGCCCGCCGGGCAAGCTCGACCCGGTAGCGTTCCAGCTCTCGCCCCGGGTCGAGGCGGGGATGCCCGGCGATCTCCTCCACCCCGGCGGCCAGCCGCCGCCATTCCTCTTCCGGCCGCTCGCCGGACATCGCCCGGTCGAGAACCAGCAACCAGGCATCCCGCCGCCGCCGGGCCTCCCCTTCCAATCTCCGCTCCAGAAGAGCCGGCAAGGTAGGCGGCAATTGGCCGAGGGCGTCGGCAAAGCCGGTCCACCAACGTGCCGCGGTCACGGGATCGGCCCAGGCCGGGGCGGCCAAGCAGCCATCGACGGCGGCCAGCGGCCCGAGGTGCTCAGCCAGCCGGCGATGCTCTTCTGGAGCCATCTCCCAGCCGGCCACCTCGCCGTAGCCTTCGAGGTCGAAGGCTCCCCCGCCCAGCGCGTCGAGGTGGGCCGCCAGGGTGTGCTCGACCTGCAGCCGCTGGGCCGCCCTCTGCAGCGCCCGCGCTTGCGCATGGTGGGGAAAGCGGTCCAGGATGCTCTGTGCCAACCTCCGCGCCCGGCGCGGACCCGCCGGCTGCGCCTCCAGCCCGTCCATCGCCTCACGAATCCCGACGGCGATCTCCTCCTGCTCCTGGTACTCAGCGATGAACCGAGCCGGCAGTGCTTCGCCGTCGCGCCTCGTCGCCACCTCTCCCCGGCGCAGCCCCACCCACTCGTCGTGGATCGCTTCCAGGTGTCGCAGCCATCGGCGGCAGGTCGGGGTGAAGGCGAGGGCCACGCGGGTGCAGAGCCGAGACAGCTCGTCGCGCCAGGGCCGCACCGCCTCGGGCCCCTCGAGGTCACCGACGCGCTGCCGCCAGGTCCGCGACAACAGGTCGAGGGCGGGCTGCAGGCGATCCTCGGACACCTCCAGGTCTGCCGCCCCCAAGCGGTCTCCCAGGCGATCCAACTCGACCGCCAGCGCGAGGGCGGAGTCGGCATCCCCGACCGCTCCCACGCGGTGCTGGAGCCACGCGTAGAAGCCCTTGGCCCCTTGTTGCCAGGCTCGACGCAGGACGAGCTGCAACGGGCTCGGCAGGTCGCCCGCCAGCCAGGCGGCGGCTTCTCCCATCCTCTCCAGCAAGCGGCGCAGGGAGGCAGCGTCGGTGGGCGCGGTGGCAGCCGTCAAGCTGGCCGCCAGCCCGTCGAGGACCAAGCGGCGCTCCTCGGCGGCGTCCACTTCGTGGGTCAGCTCCCGGAGCACCTCGAAGTCGCCGCCGGCGGGTGGGGTTCCCAGCGCTTCGAGATGCCGTCTCCCAGCCTCGCTGTCGCCGCTGCCCAGGGCGTCTTGCACCACCACTTCGGTAGACGCCAGGCGGCAGGCGAATTCGGCAAGGTGGAGCTCCTCCAGGGCGGGCCGCAGGGAGACCTCCAGGTGCTCGCGGAACGCCTCCGTCTTCACCAGGCCCTCGACGGCGGCGACCCGCACCCGCTCTTCGCTGCCCGAGCCGGGCTGACGGAGGTCGGCCGCCAGACGGCGGATCCAGGTCTCGAGGTCGGCGACGACGGCCCCCCGCAGGGCGACCAGTCGGTCCGGGTGGGAGCTGATGAACTCCCAGGCATCGGCCAGCCGTCCGTCCTCCAGACCGGCGATCATCGCCCAGCGATCACGCTCGGCGCCGTCTCCCCTCCCCTCCCGTCGGTCAGCAGCCCCCTCCGGCAGTCCTTCGACGCGGGCGAGCACGGCGCGGGCCCGGTCCGCCGGCGGACCGGAGAGACAGTCGGCCAGGATCTCCCTGGCCAAGGTGGCCGCCCGCTCCCCTTCGCGCCGGTCACCGGCCAGCAGCTCCGCCCTCTCCAACTTCTCTTCGACGGTCGCCTCGACCCACTCCTTGCCACCCGTGCTTGAGCTCGGCCGACTCATGGCAGAACCCTCAACTGAGGTCCGTTGGCGATGACCACCCGGTTCCCCGCGGGGAAGTAGAAACGAAGCTGGTACTGCCCGGGAGGGGCGTCCAGGGTCAGGTCGCGCAAGGGCCGCGGCCCCCAGCGTGGCCGCCCGTCGGCGAACAGATCCACCCGGTCGGCGGCCCTCCCACCGGCCAGCGAGGACACCACCCAGCCGGGGGCGGCGCCAGCCTTCATCTCGTCCAGGACCGCCGGGGCGACGAAGCCGCGGACGTCGGCGAGCAGTTGGACGGCGTGGACCTCGCCACCGGCGGCCACCACGCCGACCCCGAGGTGGGTGAGGCTCGGGTGGAGGAGGTTTTCCCGGTGGCCTTGGCTCCCCATCCAGCCAGCGACGATGGCCGCCGCGAGCTGCTCGGCATCGTCCTGGGGCACGCCGGAGCCCCACCAGAGGTTCTCTCGACTCGCCCCGACCAGCCGGCGGTGCCCGCGGGCCACCCGCTCGCCGGGTCCCACGCCGTCGGGATCGACGTGGTCGAAGTAACCCCGCTCCAGCATGTCGCGGCCGTGGGCCTCGGCCAGCTCGGCCAGCGTGGGATCCGGCCTCAGCTCCCGCAGGCCCTTCCCGCGGCGCTCGCCGTTGGTCGCCGCCACCACCGCTCGGGCCACCGGCTCCAGCGAATCCACCGGGACCGACGGCGCGGGCTGCGAGCTCCGGGCCGCGGGGGCGACCGGCTCGGGAGGGACGACCGGCTGCTCCGGCGCGGAAAGGCTCGCCAGCCAAGGCGAAGCGAGCAAAACGCCCAGGGTGAGGAGGGCGGAAAGGAGCGCCGCGACACGCCAGGAGGTCATGGGGTCCTCACTTGGGAGGCATGCCAGTCCGCGAGACTGTAGAGGACGACCCGTGGAGGCGCAGACCCTCCGCTCCCCTGCACCGCGAAGCGGGTGACGTCGACCACGAACCCCGTCCCCTCCGCCTGCCGGCGGTGCACCGCTTCGATGACCGGCGACAGACGGGTGAGGCTCGATCCGTGCTCCTCCACCTCCGCTCCGGCCGGGGGTGGAGCCAGCAGGCGCAACGGTTCCGGCTTGTGGTGGGTGGCCAGCAGAGCCTGGCGAAAGGCTTCGGCCAACGCCCGCACCGGCCGCCAACGGTGGGCCTCGGGGCGGCCCGGGTAGTAGGTCCCCAGGACCAGCCCGGCGCGCAGCAAGGCGTGGAGCCAGCCCTGGGCCAACGCGGGCTCCAGAGCGCGGCGCCAGAAGGTCGCGTCGTCACCCCACTCCTCCAGCTTCCCGATCCACCGACCCACCTCATCGCACAGGTGTTGCAAGCGGAGAGCGGAGGCGAAGTCGCCGCCACCCGCACTTGCCAGCGCCTCCTGGAGCGCTTCGTGCTCGGGCAGGAGGCGCAGGCGCAGGTGACGCCGAGGGCCCTGTTGCTCAGCACTCAGGACTGCCGCGGGGGTGTCTGAATGCACGCGGAGATAAGAGGCCAGCGGCCGATGGGCGGCGGTGAGGGCCTTCTCGTGGCGGTCTTCGGCTCGTTCCATCTCGGCCTGGAGTCGTGCCGACTGCTTCTTTTCATCTTCCCAGGACCGGGTCAACTTGCCGATCCGCAGCCGCTGGCTCTCCCGAGCGTGGAGAAGCGCCGTGACCTGACCGGGGGCGGCCCTGCCCTTGGTCTCGGGAACTTGATCGACCAGCGTCTGCAAGCCCTCTGCGCAGGCTTCCAGTTGCCGCCGCAATTCTTCGGAAGCGGCGCCAGCAGGTAGCAGCTCACCCAGTCGCCGCGGTAGATCGGGCAGAGATGGGACTTTGTCAAGGCTCTCCAAGGCCGACAGCACTTGGTAGGCGGACAGGTGGGTTTCGACTTCGTCGAGCCAGCTATCGAAGTCCGATGACTCAGCGCGAGGAACCCTCTGACCGACCAGGGAGCGCAACAGCCGCAGCCTGCGGAGTTCCACGAACATCTCGTCGAGACGACACGGCCGGCCTTCGCCGCCGGCCTCGGAGATGAGGGCGGACAGGCGAGAATGCTGATCGGACAGGGTCGAGTCCAGGTCGAGATGGCCGCGGAGAAAGGACTGGAGATCGCCAGCCTGGCGCAGAACCGACACGAGCTTCGGCAACGCCTTCTTCAAGCTGTCGTGCCGTCGATCCGGGCCCCCAGCTGACCAGCGCAGCACATGGTCGAGGATCCGGGTCTCCACAGACCGTTGCTCCTCCAGGCTGCGGTGCAGCTTGCGCCGCACCATAAACCCAATCCCGAGACCCGTCAGCAACAGACCCGAAAGGTGGAGAACTTGAACCAGAGGGTCCAACTGCACCCATGACAAACCCTTCCAGAGGATGATCGTCGGAACCTGATGTTTGTCCGCGAGGACCCATGAGACAGCGACAAGACCTGAGGCGGCCACGACCGTAGTGCTGAGCTTCAGGAGGCGTAGCCAGTTGGGTTTGCGCCGGAAGCCGGTCATGACTCCTCCTCCTCGGGAGCGAGCAGGAAACCGCCCATGGGCCACGGCAGGCGCAGGCTCGGGGCGCGGCCCCCCAGGTCGGTGTCCAGGTCGAGGCTCTGGCCGGCGGCGTTGCCCAGGGTGACGCGCAGATCCTCACCGGATTCCTCGACGGTGACGAAGAGCCGGGGGTCGTCGCTCCACAGGGTCCGGGTGCGGATCGGCGCAGGCGTCAGGTCGATATAGAAGTGGCGCCGCAGGCCCTCCAGGTCGTGCACCCGGTCCGGTTGCCCGAGGCCGATCTGCACGACGCGGAACTCCTCGAACCCTTCGAGATCCACCGGCTGCCCGCCGGCCCATTCCCGCTCTTCCACCAGCAGGCTGCGGCCCAGGATCAGGCCGAGGGAGGGGCGAGCCGTTTCGGCGTGCCGGAAGCTGAGGCGGTGACGCAGAGCCTGGAAGGCGATGGCGCCGCGGGCCACCACGTCCTTGCGGCGGGCGTCGTCCCCGGGATCCACGGAATGGACACCGGGCAACCGGGCCTGGAGGCGTTCCTGGATACCCGGGAAGAGCGCCCCGCGACCGGAGACCAGCACGGTGTCCACCTCGGCGGCGTCGCACCCGGCCTGCACCAGCAACTCGCCGATCACCTGGTCGCCGACCAGGTCGAGGAAGTCCCGCAGGCGTGGGTCGCCCCGCACCTCCTCGGCGGCCAGCGACAGGCGGAGCGCTTCGCCGTCGTCATAGAGACCGCTGCCGGCGCCGGGCGGGCCCTCCGGCAGCCGTCCCTTCTCACCGCTGCGCCGAACCACGCCGCTGCCCTCCGCGCCGACCACCACTTCGAGGGG
>Ga0102947_1000085_pt1 | contig 32620 bp, 27 predicted proteins | sample SalPon2A_A_D2_MG_FD_78210 | JGI IMG/M metagenome (GOLD analysis project Ga0102947, IMG submission 78210) | Soil microbial communities from South San Francisco under conditions of wetland restoration - Salt Pond MetaG R2A_A_D2_MG | ecosystem: Environmental > Terrestrial > Soil > Wetlands | place... | reverse complement strand
GATCTCCAAACCGTAGAAATCCATGTCTCGCTATGTTCTATTCCTAATCCTTTTCTTTTTCTTCGCCACCCCAGTCACCGCGCAACCTACGCTGATCTTCGAATCGGAGCCGGGGTTTCGACTGACCGAACTCGGCGAGTTGATTCCGACGGTTCGTGGTCGCTTCGATTATAACGGCGACGGCATCCGCGACCTGTCGCTGATCCGTGGCAACATCCCCAATGACACCCTCTTCGTCATGGACCTGACCGTCCGCGAAGTCATCGCCCACTGGCCCATCGCCGACGTTGAAGCGCTCGCTTCAGTAATCGTAGATTTCCGGTTTATCGGCTTCTTCGATGTGGACGGCAACGGCCTGAAGGAAGCGGCTTTCTATGATCCAGAGGCCCAGGTGCTGGCTCTCACCGCACAGATCGACGGGCGCAGGGCACCAAAGCAGGAGGCCCAGACCTCATTCGTGGTGTCCGCCCGGTCTTTTGCCGTGCTGGATCTCGACGGCGATGAGCACGGCGAGTTGATCGTCAGCAACCCACAGACGGAAACCGTGCAGGTCTACGGCAGCAGCACAGGCACCGCTACCGAGGATGCTATTGAAGCCGCCCTCGCGCCGCTGCTGGAAAACTATCCCAACCCGTTCCGCGAGCGGACGACCATCGCCTACGAAGTACATCAGGCTGGACCCGTGACGCTCGCCATCTACGACCTGCTGGGCCGCACCATCGCTACACTCGTTGATGCCCGGCAGCCGGTCGGGCGGCATCATGTAACGTGGGATGGGCGCAACGCTAGTGGGCAGCCGTTGGCGGCAGGAACGTATTTCTACCGCTTGCAGGTGGGAGAAACCATTTCCAGCAAGCAAGCCATTCGCACCCGGTAGTAGCACAAAGCAGGCAACAGGATGGATAAATCACGTGGCATTGCCTGGGCCTTTGTGGGCCTCGGGATGGTGGCGCTGGGATTCGGCGTGTACATGCTGCACATAGCCCGGCAAAGCGCCTCGTGGCCGAGCAAGGAGGGCCGGATCGAAGCCGTTACGGTCGAGAAAACGACCAGCCGCCGCAGATCCTCGTCCTCCAGTCGCTCCACCGCTCGCCAGAAAAAAACCCGGTACCATGTCTCTCTCGTGTACAGTTATGTGGATGGACAGGTCCACGAGTCGTCGCGCTATTCCATTGGGCAGAGTCGTCGGATCAGCCAAAAGTATCGGAAGCGCGAAGACGCCACGCAGGCGGCCCGCGCCTATGCCACGGGGGATACCATCACCGTCCGCTATAATCCTGCCGACCCAAGCGAGGCGGTGATCAAGGCAGGCATCACCGGAGCGACCTGGCTTCCGCTGGTGTTTGGTCTCCTTTTTAGTGGACTGGGAGCTTACCTGTATTCCGGCATCCGTCGAAAAAAAACGGCCGCTTCCTAATCCCATGATCCAGATGGATGGGCAATGGGGCGTAAGTAGTCAAACACCTCTTCCATTCCAGCAATTCTACAATGCCATGAAACGCACCTCATCTTTTTTTCTGTTTCTCCTCGTCGTGGGCATGCTGTTGGCTATCACGCCTGCCCAGGCTAGTGACTACACCATCTACGTCGCGCCCAAAGACAGCCCGGCCTACAGCTTTGCCGAAAGCCAAGCCGACAGCAAAACCATCTTCGCCGAGCGCTCTTTTCACCGGGCACTAGACGGTGCGTCCAAGCTGCTGGCCCGTGGCGGCACCGTCAGCATTCTGATTGCCGGGGGCGAGTACGATGGCAAAGCCGGGGCGGGGATCTGGAAGCTACCTGCCGTCAAAAGCCCATCCGGGCGGCTGCATCTCCTCGGTGGCTGGAACGACGACTTCTCGGCCCGTGCGCCCTTCGACCACCTCACCCGCCTCGTGACACGGTATGGACGTGGTGGGGCTTTCATTGAGATCGGGCGGCGCTCGCAACTGGCCGAGTTGGTCATTAGCGGCCTCGTGATGGACGCCCGCCCGTCGAATAAGTACGATGGCGACATGAACCTGATGAAGAGTGGAACCAGCACTTACCGCATGATCTCGTTCGCGCAGCTTAAAACGGATCACCTCGTCATCGCCGACAACGTCTTCGCCAACGCACCGCAGGTCGTCTTCGACCCCTACATCTCACCGATGTCTGGCAGTGCCACCGTCGATATCGTCAACAACTTCTTCCTGGGCAACGTCATTCCCATCCAGGAACTCAGCGCCATTCCCTTCGGCACGACGCTCCAGACCATCAATATGCGTAACAACACGGTCGTCTCGAACTGGCCCTACAACCCCGACCCCACCTCCAGCAATGTGAGCGCCATCGGGCTGTACCACAGCGGCGGTGCCCAGAACGTGGTCATCGAGGGCAACGTCTTTGCCTACAACGTGGGCGGTGCATTCCAGCACGACTGGACGGAGGATCGGATGCCCAAGCTGACCTTCCGTAGCAACCTCTTCTTCCAGAACGGCATGCTCTTCGGAGCCGAAGGCGATGGCGACGGTGTCATCGTGGGCAAGTTCGGAGCCAACCCACGCTACATGGTGCTCGACCTCGAAACCATCGAAGACGACTTCGGCTACCGGATGGAAGACAACGTGGTGATGGACCCTGGCTTCGCGGTGGATCAACTCCTCTATGTCGAGATCGATGAGGAAGACCCGTACGCCGATCACTACATCGAAGGGTATGGCACCGCCATGGATGTGGAAGCGGGTGGTCTGCCCTTTGCCGAGGGCGAGGCCAGCGCCTACGGCGTGCAGGCCAGCCAGATCTGGCAACAATAGTGCATGTTTCGCTGCTCCTTACGCGCCTGACTTGAATACCTATTTCTCCTGGAGACCATGACTACGTTCAACTATTCCACTTCGCTACGTCTCGCCTGGACGACCATACTTGCCTTGCTCCTGCTTCTTCTGATAGCGCCCCCTGCCGCCGCAGGCCCGGCCGAAGAGGCCAAATTTCCCGACGGCTACGATGATCTCAAAGACGAATTCGAGCCGTATTTCAGCACGAGCACCAGCACGCTTCGCAATCTGGATTCATGGACCGAGGGCAAGGTCGATAATTACGACGAGAACAACTGGGAGAAAGCCTGCTCGGATGTGCTTGGCAAACTACACCAGGCATACCGGAACGCGCTGGACACCCACCAGGAAACCAACGATGACGCCGATGAACTGCCCGACGAGGTGATGGACTGGTACGAAGACGAAGTCAAAGCCTGGAATAATGTTAGCAGCATCGGCTACGACCTCATCGGACTGCACGATGATCTAGTCGACCTGACAAACGCTATCGATACAGAGTACCTCCGGGAAGCAGAATCGGCCCGGACAAATGCCAAAAGCTTGGCCACGACGCTGGAGAAAAGCATCAAGCTGCTGGCAAGTTTGGCTGGCACGCCGCTGCCCAGCATGCCAAGTGGTCTCCCGCCCGAAATGCAGGAGCAATACGACAAGGAAGTATCGCCAACCGCGATGGCTCTGCAACAGTTATTGGTCAAAGTGCAGGGTGATGTGAAACGGATGACGGACCGGGTGGAGCGCGAAAAATACGACGCTCGTCTCTCGACGCTCCAAAACAAAGACATCGACCCGGACCAGTCGGGCGTCTTCGTGAAACACGAACGGACCTGGGAAGGCAACCTGCGGAAGGCCCTCACCACCTTTGAAAAAACCTATGACTCGTATGTTGATACCGCCCAACCCATCTACGAGGGCACGATGGTCGTTCGGGTGCAGGGGCTGAAAGCCTATGGCTATGAATATGCCCGCGCCGCTGCCGAATACTTCGAGGATCTGAAAAAGCAATATATGCGGTCGGTAGAAGACCTTGGCCCACCAATGGCCAGCATCGACCGGGTCTCCATCCGTGATTTCCGCGAAGTAAAAGCCCGGCAGAACGCCCGTGTCACCATAAAGAACACAGGCAAGATAACGCTGCAACCCGACGAGTGGGTATTGACCTGTTCTATCGAAGAACATCCCAAGCACTACCGTCCTTCATCAAAGGATTTCGCCTGCGAAGAGACGCTGGACGAAGAACTGCCGCCGGGCCGCACCCACACCTTCTCGCTGCCCTTCACAGCCCCGGAAGCGGCAGGTGAGTGGGAATTGAAATGGGAGTTGAAGCACCAGGGTGACCTCACCGACAGCGCCACCGAGGAGTTTATGATCCTCGGCGAAGTCCACGCCGAAATCGACCGCGTGAAAATAGATGGACGAACCAGCCCCCGGCTGACGGCAGGTCGCAATGCTAAGATCGAAGTGACCGTCGAAAACACCGGCACTGAGTTTCTTTTCAAGAACCGCTGCGAACTGGTAGCGAGCGTGGAGGAATCGCCCCGTGATTACAAAGTCCAGCGCAAAGATTTTTCGTTCGAAATCACGCTACGCTCCGATGTGCCGCCGGGTGAAACCTACACCTTCAAAGAGACCGTCGAGGTCCCCGAAGGTATCGGCGACTGGGAGCTTCAGTTCGAATTCAAAGCCAATCGCAAAACGCTAGACACGGCCACTATTGAAGTAGAAGTGGAAGAATAACGTTCACCGATTATACCTTCGAGCGCCGACCAGCATGGCATCAACGCTGTATTTGCCGGGGCCGATGAAGAGCATACCCGTAAAGACAAACATCATCTTGAGCGCATGGGCAGCACCCCGCCAGCTATCGCCGCTGGCGAGGTGATTGGTGGTTGCGACGAGCATGGTGAAGGCCAACAACGCACACATTGAGCGGAAGAACAGACCAAAAGCAAACAGCAAGCCGCCAACGAACTCGGCAAAGCTTGCCATAAAACCCCAGAAGGTGTAGCCAAAGGTGATGCCGAACGTCCCCATCGCTTCCCCGATCCCTGCCCACCGCTCCGGGCCACCTGATATTTTTCCCCATCCGTGGATGAACGCATAGCCCAATCCTACGCCGAGGCGCAGGATGAGCATGCCGAGGTCTTTGTAGCGTGAAAGCCCGTTCCAGAGCATAATGAGGTAATGGGGTTTGTGATGGGGTATGAATAGAGAAGCAGGAGGAGCGAGAGGGGACGGTTTTCACCATCAGTCAAACAGCACACCACGACCTCAATCTGTGGTAGAAACAGATCGCAGATCTGCGGTGGCAGTTACGTAAAGGTGCACAATGGATTGTAGAATAAGCGTGCCTCGTTCTTTTTGCAGCCGGGTTCATGGGTATTACCATCCTTTCCCAAATGCCATACGTTCACGCATTGAATGGGTCAAACTTTCGAGCAGTCTGCGGGTACAGATAAGGCGCAACAAGTGCCTCCCTGCCTACGCAACCATTCCTCTCAGATGCCTATGTACCGGCTTTTTTTGCTTCTGTTCTTCGTTGCCGCCCTGGGGGTGGCTGCATGCCAACAGCCTGCCTCCGAAGCAGAACCGGCCACCAGCGAGCGCCTCTTCCCCATCCAACAGAGCGGCACCTGGGGCTTCATCAATGCCAAGGGCACCGTCGTCATCGAGCCTCGCTTCGACAAGGCGTGGGCTTTTTCGGAAGGGCTGGCACTCGTCAGCATCGGCGGGCAATATGGCTACATCGACGCCAGCGGCGACATGGTCATCGAGCCGCAGTTCGAAGATGCATGGTATTTCTCGGAGGGCCTCGCGCCCGTGCAGATCGACGAAAAGTGGGGGTTTATCGACAAAGAAGGCGAAATGGTGGTCGAAGCCCAGTTCGACCTCGACCCCGACCTCATTGAAGGCGACGAGTACCAGCCCCGCGAGTTTGGCCTCGTCAAGATGGGCGACCGCTATGGCTACATGAACAAACAGGGCCAGGTGGTCATCGACCCACGCTACGACCAGGCGTGGTACTTCTCCGACGGCATGGCCCGCGTCCGTACGGGTGGCAAATGGGGCTTCATCAATATGCAGGGCGACATGGTCATCCAACCCCAGTATGATCTGGCCTGGGACTTCACCGATGGCCTTGCCCTCGTGAAGGTGGACGAAAAATACGGCTATATCAACAAGCAGGGCGAGTACATCTGGCAGCCCAGTAGTTAGGTTGCAGGTTCATTTTTGTTCTTGGTTTCTTGCTCATCATCAGAGGAGAACGCTTGGTGCCTTGTTACTGTGTAAGACGTATACAGCTTCTTGTATGACCGATGCGCACCAACCAGACACCAGCAACCAAGAACCAGCAACCCTTATGACCACCCCGCGCATTCTCTGGGCCGACGACGAAATCGACCTGCTCCGCCCGCACATCCTGTTTCTGGAGACGAAAGGCTACGACGTAACCAGCGTCTCCAACGGCAACGACGCTGTCGAGAAAGTCAAAGAAAACCGCTACGATGTGGTGTTGCTCGACGAGCAGATGCCCGGCATGGACGGCCTGCAAACCCTCGCCGAGATCAAGCGCTCCTCGCCCGAGGTGCCGGTGGTGATGGTGACCAAGAGCGAGGAAGAGCACCTGATGGAAGAAGCCCTCGGCGGTCAGATCAGCGACTACCTCACCAAGCCCGTCAACCCCAGCCAGATCCTGCTGACGATCAAGCGCCTGCTCGACCGCGCCCGCCTGCGCACCGAGAAAGTGTCGCAGGATTACCTCCAACGCTTCAACCAGATCACGATGGCGCTGATGAACCCGCTCGACCACGACGAGTGGGTGGACATCTATCAGGAACTGCTGCGCTACGACCTCGCGCTGGAAGGCGATGAAAACGCCCGGCAGATCCTCGAAGACCAGTACCAGGAAGCCAACCGCACGTTTGGCCGCTTCATCGAAGACCAGTACGAAGACTGGATCGCCGAGGTGGATAATGGCGAAGACGACGACCGCCCCGTCCTCTCGCACGAGGTGATTCCGACCTTCGTGCTGCCAGCGTTGGAGCAAAAGCGCCCGGTCATTTTCTTCGTGATCGACTGTATGCGCTACGACCAGTGGCTGGAGTTTGAGAAGCTGCTCTACCCGCTCTTCGACATGGAGAAGCGGTTTCACTACTCAATTCTGCCCACCGCTACGCCCTATTCGCGCAATGCTATCTTCAGTGGCCTCCTGCCTCGCGATATCGCCAGGCGCTATCCACGGATCTGGGCCGATGGCGAGGACGACGAGCACAGCCGCAACCGCCACGAAGAGCCGTTCCTCCAGGACCTGCTCAAGCACCGCCACCTCGGCGATGTGCGAGTGCGCTACGAAAAGCTCATTGGCAAAGACGATGGGCGCGCCTTCGCACAACACATTACAGACTATGTACAAAGCGACCTGAGCGCCATCGTCGTCAACTTTGTGGACATCCTCGCCCACAGCCGCGCCGATTCGGATGTGCTGAAAGAACTGGCCCCGGACGAGCGTGCCTACCGCGCCCTCACACGCACCTGGTTCGAGCACTCGTGGCTCTACCAGGCCTTCCGCGACCTCGCGCAGGAGGACTGCACCGTCATCATCACCACCGATCATGGAGCCGTGCGCAGCCTCCACGCCACCAAAGTCATCGGCGACCGCCACACCTCTACAGCGCTACGCTACAAGTACGGGCGCAACCTGAAGGCCGAAGACAAGCACGCCATCTTTATCAAAGACCCGGAAGCCTACGGCCTGCCCACGGACCATATGACGACGAACTACATCATCGCCAAGGAGGATTATTACTTCGTCTACCCGACCAACTACCACCGCTACCTAAACCTCTACAAGGATTCGATGCAGCACGGCGGCGCGTCGATGGAGGAGATGATCCTGCCGGTCATCACGATGCGGCCCAAACGGTAGCGCCACCGTTTCCGCAGAGACGACTCGGCGAGTCGTCTCTACCGGCGGTGATAATAAAAGCGGGCGGCCTCTCTATGAGAAACCGCCCGCTTCTGTTTTCCAGAACACGTATGAGGCCCATCTGCTAATAGGCTGCCGTCTCCGTGTAGGTACGCTGGCGGATGCGGCCCGTCTCGTCGTAGTACGGATCGTAGCCGTAGTGCGTGTAAACGCGGTTGATGAACTCACGGTCAGGCTGGCTCGGCCAGTTGTCATGGTCGAAGCCTGGTGCATCTTCGAGTAGGTCTTTCGAGACATCGACCACAAAGCAATGCTCTGCGGTGTCTACCCGGAGGGCATCCCACGGTAGCGCGAACAGCTTGTCGCCCATGCCGAGAAAGCCGCCAAAGGACAGCACGGCATACACGATGCGGCCATTGTCGAGATCAACCATGAAATCTTTGATCTCACCGAGGTTTTCGCCCTGCGGATTGCGAACGCTATCGCCGGACAGGGTAGACGTAGACAGGATTTGGGGATAGGACATGACTTCACACCTCCAGAACTGCGGGAATGTTGAGTACGTTGAGAAGCGCGCCGTTGCACGCTGGAAGTGAAAGCGCTTAGTACAGCTTGTGGTTTCTGCGAGACATCTGGTTTGCCAACCCTTCAACACATGTAAATTAGTAGCCAACCGGACGGAATTTTCCTGCTACTGGCTTCGGCTGCTTAGCTCCCAAAAGCAAGGACCCGCTGCAAAGAAAACCACCCGCATCTGACTAAATCTTGACACCAGCCTGTTGGTGAACGTGACCTGTTTCATCGTAGAAAGGATCATAGCCATAGTGCGTGTAGATCTGGTTGACAAAATCCTGATCGGATTGCTCCCGCCACCGATCAGGATTAATGCATGGGGCGTTCTGAAGCACCTCTTCTTCCACATTAAGCACAAAGCAGAGGGTTCGGGAATCTACCTTCAGCGCCTGCCAGGGAAGTGCAAACAAGCTATCGCCCATGCCGAAGGCCTCGTTAAAGGACAACACGACGTACGCAATAGACCTGTTCTCAAGGTCGACCCTGAAGTTTATGACCTTGCCGATTTTTTCGCCTTGCTGATTGCACACATCCTCGCTGCATCTGGTAGCGGACACAGAGAGGGTGCAGAGTTGAGAGTGTATCATGATTCTTTCCAGGGTAAGGGGGCGCATATGCCGGAAAACACATCATGCCGCTAGCCATCAGGGTAAGGGGGATAAGAAGTAGCGTGCGTGAAGCAACGTAGGTGAAGTACCCAAGTGAAGCAGAGAATGCACATGTTGGTTTCTAAAACACATTTTGTTTGCCAGTTCTCAAACACTTGTAAATCAAAAGGAACGAGCTTGCAAACTTATAGATACATTTTTCAGTCAGGCATGACAAAAAATCGGGGCCACCCCCTCCGAAGAGCAGGTGGCCCCACCTGTTAGAAAACGCCAAAGCGCTAGTTCAACGTCGTGTTTTCCAGCACGCTCTGGCGGTTGGCGGTCCGTTCAGGCGTAGGACCGTAGGTTTCGCCCCAGTTGGCGCGCAGGGTGGAATACGGCTCATACCCGTAGTGGGTATACACCTTATCGATAAACTCATAGTTGGGATGCGTGGGCCAGTTGTCTTCGTCGAAGCCCGGCGCATTTTCCAGGATCTCCTTGTTCACATCGAGCTTAAAGCACTCGCGCTGCAGGTCAACTTCGAGCGCATCGAACGGAATGGCAAAGAGCTTGTCGCCCATGCCCAGGAAACCGCCGAAGGACAGCACCGCGTACACAATGCGGCCATTATCGAGATCAACCATAAAGTCCTTGATATCACCCAGGTCCTGGCCGGTGTTGTTGATGACCTTGTCGCCAGAAAGGGTAGAGGTAGAAAGAATGTTCGGGGTAGTCATGGTGTACCGTCGTGCGTTGTTCTACGCTTGCGAATTACATCCCTTCGTATGGACCCCAAAGACGGCCCGTTCCATAGAAAAGCAGCACATAACAGGCCTGTGACATCAATAACCATACTCCCACATTTCCCCCATTCTGAAGTATGACGTGGCCTCCTTCCACGACCGACATCCCGTTGCCAGCCACCACAACATCGGCAGCGGAGACCCTGGCGCTGGGCCGTCGCCTCGCCACCACACTCGCCCCCGGCGACATCGTGGCACTCTACGGCGACCTGGGCGCAGGCAAGACGCATCTGGTCAAAGGCGTCTGCGAGGGTTTCGGGGTGCCCGGCACATCGGTCACCAGCCCCACCTTTACGCTGGTCAACGAATACGCGGGCGTGGATTTCCCGATCTACCACTTCGACGCCTATCGCATCGAACGCATGGAGGAATTCTTCGAGTTGGGCTATGAAGATTATTTCTTCGGCGACGGCGTGTGTCTCATAGAGTGGCCTGAGCACATCGAACCACTGCTGCCCGAACACACGCTCCGCCTCCGCCTGGCCCACCTCGGCGGCGATGAACGGCAGATTGCTCACTTTTAGATGAAAATCGAAAACCTAACCTACCTTCTCAGCCTTCCGCGCTTCACCGATCAGGGCGCAGTGGCATACCGTCCTGGCTTGGAGCGTATGCAGGCCCTGATGGCGGCGATGGACAATCCACACGAAGCCATACCGAGCGTACATGTGGCGGGAACCAACGGAAAAGGCTCGACGGCATCGCTGCTGGCCGCCATCGCCACCGCGTCGGGGCAACGCGTAGGGTTGCACACGTCACCGCACCTGCTGCACGTTACGGAACGCATGCGGCTGGACGGCGTGCCCGCACCCGACGCCTGGCTCGGGGATGCCGTAGGACGCTACCGGGATCTCTTTGACGCCATGCAGCCAAGCTTCTTCGAGGCGACGACCGCGCTCAGCTTCCTGTATTTTGCCGAGGAAAAGACCGACCTTGCGGTAGTGGAAGTCGGCCTGGGCGGCCGCCTCGACGCAACCAACGTGATTACGCCGCGCCTGTCGATCATTACCACCATTGGCCTCGAACACACCGACCTGCTGGGCGATACGCTGGCAGCTATTGCCCGCGAGAAAGCGGGCATCATCAAGCCTGGCGTGCCCATCCTGACCGCTGTGACCCAACCTGAGGCGCTTGCCTCTATCTGCGCTGTGGCCGAAGCGCAAGCGGCCTCATTGCATCTGATGCAGGAGGAAGTCCATGTCCGCAATGTGGCAACCTCGGTTGAAGGTTTGACGATGGAGGTACAAACTCCGATGCGCATGTATGAGAACGTGCAGGTAGGCGTCCCCGGCCTGCATCAGCAAATGAATGCTAGCCTCGCCTTGCGTGCTGCCGAATTGTTGTTCGACGAGGTACGGCGCGACCCCACAGCTATCTATACGGGCCTGCGCGAGGTACGCACGCTCGCCGGATTGCGCGGGCGGCTCGACGTGTTGCAGACTCGTCCGCTCATCATAGCCGATGTGGGTCACAACCCGGACGGACTCGCCACGGCGCTGGCTTTCATCCAGCATCATCAGCCCAAGCAACGGGGACGGCTTTATGTGATCTTCGGAGCCATGCGTGATAAAGAGATAGCCGCCATGGCGCGGCTACTGGCAGAAGCGGACGCTACGGTCTTGCCCGTATCGGCGGGCGGCGACCGGATGCTACCGGCTGCGGATCTTGCAGCAGCTTTGCGACGTCAAGGGGTATCGATCATTGAAAAAAAACACGTATCGTCAGGCTGGGTATGGTTCATGAACCACGCCGCCGAGGACCACGTGTTGCTCATCACAGGGTCGCATCAGGTGGTAGCACAGGTGCCAGGATGGACTCGCTGAACGCGCCTCCCTGTCACGAACTTCACAAAATATCCGATTCTACACAGAACCGGCATTTGATTTTAGTGTACAAGTGACGGATCTTATGGTATTGGCGATTTATAGCGGCCCGCATTGGATTGCGTATGCCCGCCTATCCTCCTCTGAGCTTCGGCACCCTGCCCGGCTGATCAGGATTTCCCCACTCCCTCTGTACCCGACCTCGTGCTCTTTTGATGAGTCTTGCCCTGTCGGGATAGAGTCATAGACCCCACCTTTTCGCGTCTTGTTCTTCTGAGACCGTCTTGCCGGCCATTATGGCCCTGCCCTACCTGAGCGTCCCTATCCCTATCTAAACCATTGCTTTCTGAAGGATGAAAATTGCAGACCTGCAAGGGAAGAAGCTTCCCGAATTGAAAAACCTTGCCCGCGAACTAAACCTCTCGGGATTTTCCAACCTGCGCAAGCAGGACCTGATCTACCTGATCCTGGAAGCGGAGGCCGAAGCGGTAGCCGGAAACGGCAAAAGCAAGCGCAAGCCGCGCGCCAAGCAGAACAAACAAAACGGCACCGACGACAAGCAAAAATCGTCGCAGCAAGCCGACAGCAAGCAGGACCAGCCACGCGACGATGCGAAAAGCAACCAGGACAGCTCGTCCTCGAAAAACCAGGACCAGCAGCAGCGTAGCGACAGACGGTCTAAGCGCGATACGCAAAGCCGTAGCAACGACCGCAGCAAGTCCAATCGGGACAACCGGCGACAGTCGAGCAAACAGGATAGTGGCGACGCCCAGCAAACCGAGGCCAGCCAGGACACCTCGTCCGACGACACGAAAAGCCGCAACACCCGCCGCAATCGTGACGATAATCGTAGCGACAACCGCAGCAAGTCCAGCCGGGACAGCCGTCAGCAATCCAGCGATCAGGATAGCAGCGACACCAAGAGCCGCGATGACCGACGCAATCGCGACGATAATCGTAGTGATAACCGCAGCGACAACCGTAACAAGTCCCGACGAAGCAAATCCAGCCGGGGCAGCCGCGACGACCGACGCAAGCGTGACGATAATCGCAGCGACAACCGCAGCGACAACCGCAGCGACAACCGCAGCGACAACCGCAGCAAGTCCAGCCGCGACGACAACAGCAACCGCGACAGCAACAAAAACCGCAACGAGCGTCGCAAGCGCGGACGCGACAGCCGCCGCTCCAACCGCGACGACCGACGCAAACGGGTCTACGAGGGCCGCCCGGATTACATGGCCCAGCACGACCCCAACAAGACGGAGTTGGACGGCATGATTAACAAAATCGGGGTGCTCGAAGTGCTCCCCGATGGCTACGGCTTCCTCCGCTCGCCGGAATACAATTACCTGCCCAGCCCCGACGACATCTACGTCTCGCCCTCCCAGATCAAGCGCTTCAGCCTGCGCCTGGGCGACACGGTGAAAGGCGATGTGCGCCCACCCAAAGAAGGCGAGCGCTTCTTCGCCCTCATCCAGGTAGACGAGATCAACGGACGGCCCCCGGCGACCAACGAAGAGCGCCAGAGCTTCGACTACCTGACGCCGCTTTACCCGGAAGAACATCTGATTCTGGAGACGAAGAGCACCGAAACCAGCATGCGCGTGCTGGATCTCTTCGCGCCCATCGGCAAAGGGCAGCGTGGCCTCATCGTGGCCCAGCCCAAAACGGGTAAGACGATCCTGCTCCAGAAAATTGCCAACGCGATTACGGAGAACCACCCCGAGGTGCACCTGCTGATCCTGCTGGTGGACGAGCGCCCCGAGGAAGTGACGGACATGGAGCGCCACGTGAAGGCCGAAGTCATCGGCTCGACCTTCGATCAGGATCCCGAGCGCCACGTAGAAGTCGCCAACATCGTGCTCGAAAAAGCCAAACGGCTCGTCGAGGCCAAGCAAGACGTGGTCATCCTGCTCGATTCGATCACGCGCCTCGCCCGCGCCCACAACGCCGTGGCCCCCGATTCGGGCCGTACACTCTCCGGCGGTATCGAAGCCGGAGCCTTGCGGGGACCCAAGCGCTTCTTCGGCGCAGCGCGTAACGTCGAGGAAGGCGGCTCGCTGACCATCATCGGCACTGCCCTCATCGACACGGGCAGCCGCATGGACGAGGTCATTTTTGAGGAGTTCAAAGGCACCGGCAACATGGAACTGGTGTTGAACCGCCAGATGGCCGACCGCCGCATCTTCCCGGCCATTGACGTTATCAAATCCGGCACCCGCCGCGAAGAACTGCTACTCCACGAAGCCAAGCTGAGCCGCATCTGGATCCTGCGCAAACTCCTGGCCGACATGGACCCTATTCAGGCCATGCAATTCCTGCTGGACCGCATGCGCGGCACCAAAGACAACGACGAGTTCCTCGTCACGATGAACTCGTAGGTTCTAGGAAAGGAGGAGAGGGAGAAAGGGGGAGTGGGAGCATCTTTTCCTCCCCCTTTCTCCCTCTCTCCCTCTCCCCCTTTCTTCAAAACAACCCCAACGGACTCCCCTAGATGTCAAACCAAGCTGATTTCAAAACCCTTCTTTTTGACATGGACGGCGTGCTGGTGGATGTGTCCCGCTCCTACCGCCGCGCTATCGAAGAAACGGTGTTTCACTTCACAGGCCGAAAAATCCAGGCCAACACCGTACAGCGGTACAAAAACCTCGGCGGCTTCAATGACGACTGGAAGCTGACCCACGCCATCATCACCGACAGCGGCATGGAAGTCTCGCTGGCACGGGTCGTGGACGAATTCCAGAAACGCTACCGGGGCGAGAACTGGGACGGATTCATTTCCGAAGAGCCACCGCTCATCCACACCCGCACGCTCGACGCGCTGACCCGCGAAGGCCGCATCATGGGCATCGTGACAGGCCGCCCCGAAGCCGAAGCCCGCTGGACCCTCGACCGCCTCGGCTGGAAGAAATACTTCCCCCTGATCGTCGCCAAAGAAAAGCAGGAACGGCGCGGCAAGCCCGACCCGTTCCCCCTCCAGCATGCGCTTGGCATCCTCAACGCCGCCGGGTTCGACGCCACACCCGACCGATCCGTCTACATTGGCGACTCGGTGGATGACATGCGAGCGGCACAGGCGGCTGAGATGTGGGCCATCGGCATCGTGCCGCCGTACCTCGACTATGAGGCCCATGCTGCCCTCCTCCGCGAACGAGGAGCCCACATCACTATCGACGACCCCAACGAGCTACCCGGCATTATCGAGAGCTTCAACACCCACCTCACCGCCCTGGAGCCCGACGGTAGCGAAGAAAGCTGAGTCGATTTTAGATCCCGGATCGGTGTCCGGGACAAGCTTGGGATTTTGGATTGCTCGTACGAAGGGCCGTGCTGGTTGATCTGGCGCGGTCTTTTTGTTTAGGTACTGCACATGAGGAGATTGTATGAGGGCTGTTTGCCTGCCAGCCACAACTCAGCACGTCCTCCCCATGCATGTAAGCACGTTTCTGGTTAGCCCTCTGGTCCTCTTTCTCGGCAGTTGCTCCCTGCTTGGCCCAAATGAGCCAGCACTTAAACTGACGACGAACCAGCAAAGCTATGTTCTTGATGGAACCTCAAGCATCGAAGTGACCGCTGAAAATGTGTCCAGCCAAATACTGCACTTCACTTCTTGCATGCCGGTAGCTGTCGAAGAAGTGACCGGGAGCCAAGTCGTCGGTACCCATACCTTCCCAACATGCGAATGCATCTGTAAAGAAACCTTGCAACCGGGAGAGCGCTGGACTCAGACCATTTCCACCCAAAGCCTTCAACAGTACAGCCAACTACCTCTCGACCTCATGCATCACTACCGGGTGCGGCTGGCTTTTTACCGGGATGAGCATCTAACCCAATTGCTTCCGGTCTCATCGCTCTACTCCAATCTGTTCAGTTTAACCAATTAGCTGGCAGCTATTCCTGCGCGTGCGGAGCCGTGACCGCCTCCGGCCACTCGGCTCCCGAAGCGACGAGGTCTTCCTCCTCCTCATCCTTCACATCGCCCTCTGGCTCCGGGATCACCACCGCTACCAGCAACGCCATCAGCACAATGGCAATGGCCCCGATGAGCGTGTTGCTAAAAAACCCGTACTTGACATACACCGGCCCGGCAAACTTGCCCGCCAGTGCGAAGCCGCCCTGCCCGACGGCCACCGCCAGGCTCATCAAAATGCCACGCTGGGCATCCGGCACGATGGCCGTCATCAGCGACTGAAGCGGACTGATGCGCATGGAGACGGTTACCATGATCAGGCCAAAGAGCACCGCCGCACTGATGAATCCGGCTACCACAAAAGTCGTCGAAAGCATCAAGATGCCGAAGAGAAAACACGAAAGCACCACCAGCGGCTTGCGGCCTACCCGATCCGAAAGCGACCCGGCAGCGGGCCCCGCCACAAGGTTGGCCACGCCACCGACGGCAAAAAGCATCCCGATCTCGACGCCTGTCAGGCCCTTCACATTTTCCAGCCAGACGGACAGGTAGATGACAAAGAAACCGATGCTGAAGAACATCAGCAGATAGGCCAGCACCGCCGGCCCGGTGTGGCGCCCAATGAGCAGTCGCCCGTAATTAACCAGCGCCCGCTTGATGGAAAGCCGTTTCTCATCAAGCGCGACGTTGGGCTGCGGCACGGCGTACCAGATCAGCAACGTGGCAAACGTCATCGTGATAGCAAAAGCAATGAAGGGCCATCGGTAGCCGAGTGCTGCTGCTACAATTTTACCTATGGACACCCCCAGAATTTGCCCGGCAGCGATGCCGCTCATCACCCAGCCATTGGCCCATCCCCGACGGTTGTAGGGGAAATAATCGCCTACGTAGGCCACGGCGGCTCCGCTGAGCATGCCACCCGCCACCCCTGCCAGCGCCCGCACCATCAACAACGCTGCATAGGAGGTCGCCACGCCGTGCAGGTAGAGAGAAACCGCCATCGCTGCCGAGCCGAGAAGCAAAACGCGCCGCCGCCCGATCTTGTCCGAAATGGGCCCGACAATGACAGCGAAGATCGCCAACATCACTGCGTAGGCCGTCACAAGGTCGCCGAGGCGGGATTCTGCCACATGGAGCGCCGCGCTGATATCCGGCAGAATGGGAGCTACGATGATAACCTGGCTGCTGGCCGAAAACACGAGCAACCAGAGGGCCAGTAAAATGAGATAGGTGTTCGGTTCTTTCTTGAGCACAGGGAGGAAACAGGGCCTCAGGCAGTGGAGATACTTTCAAAAAGATCGTTCCAACAACCAACCCTCCGGCAGGAAGGTTTCTGGCTGGCATAAATAGATACCAACCGCATCGCAGAGAAGCCTACCCGGCTAACAAGGATTGTGCCTGCTACTACCAAAACACAGTGAAGACTTGGTTGCCAGCGACTGATTTAATGAGATGATAATGTCAACCTAATATGCAGGTAACACAGCACACCTATGTTTGTGGGCGCATAGGATAGTGCATGCATGTCTTCTATAGCCCACTGCCTTTTTTATAGACCCCACTTTCATGAATCACTTGCAGACCCCTTGGGCGCGTAGCCTGTGTATGGCTATGGTCGCCTTTCTTTTTGGGATCGCCCCAGGCGGAGTAGTGCCCGCCCTGGCCCAGACTGGCACCATTACCGGTGTTGTGGTCGATGCCGAACTCGGCGAGACGCTCATCGGGGCCAACGTCATTATCCAGGGCACCACCACCGGCTCGACCACCGACCTGAATGGTCGCTACGAGTTCGAGGCTCCCGTAGGTACCCATACGCTCGTTTTCTCTTATATCGGCTTCAACAGAACCGTCGTTGAAGGCGTGGAGGTGAAGGAAGAACAGGCCACGAAGATCGACATCAGCCTGACGCCAGAAGCCGTCGAAGTGGGCGAAGTGGTGGTAGAAGCCACGGCGCTGGAAAACACCGACGCGGCGCTGCTCCGTCAACGCCAGAAATCCGTAGCGATGAGCGACGCCATCAGCGCCGAAACCATCAGCCGATCGGGCGCGGGCGATGCCTCGGCAGCTATGACCAAAATCACCGGAGCTTCGGTCGTGGACGGCAAATACGTCTACATTCGCGGCCTGGGCGAGCGCTATTCCTCCACGCAGTTGAACGGAGCCGCCCTGCCGAGCGCCGACCCCGACAAAAAAGCTTTCCAGCTCGACCTTTTCCCCTCGAACCTGCTCGACAACATTGTCACGCTGAAAACCTTTACACCGGACAAACCAGGCGACTTCAGCGGCGGCCTCGTTGATATCGGGACGAAAAATTTCCCCGAAACGTTCACCGCACAGCTTACGCTCTCGTCGGCCTACAATACGCAGGCTACCTTTGCAGATGATGTGCTGACCTTCCCTGGCATCCACACCAACGCCCTCGGCTTTGCGACGGACGAACTCGGGGTGCCATCCATGCTGCGGAACCCGGCCTTCGAGATTCCAAACTCTTCGGCCTTCGAGATTGAAGCACGACGCGACGCCGAAAAAGCCGCCCAACTTGATGCCGTGACGCGAGCCTTCGACTCGGTGATGTATCCTTCGACGCGCAAAGCCTTTGTCAACCGCAGTATCTCGGCCTCTATCGGGAATCAGTTTTCGGTGGCCAACCGCCCGCTCGGGTTCACCGCAAGCCTGTCGTATGCACAGAACTCATCAGCCTACAACGACGGTAGCGTGGGTCGCTACGAACTTGTTGGCGGCTCCGTGGCCGACATCGACGCGCTGACGCCGTTGCGCAGCTTCGGCGGTGAGAATGGGCTGGACATCAAAGGCAGCCAGGAATCTGACCTCGGCGGTCTCGCCACGCTGTCGTACCGTCCACATCCGAACCACGAGCTTTCGACGACCTATCTCCAGACGAAAAGCTCCGTCTCTTCGGCACGGTTCCTTTCAGGTGTCTGGCAGGATCTCTCCAACCAGTCGACGTTCGAGACGCGTGTGATTGGCTTCAAGGAGCGTGACCTGCGGTCCATCCAACTTAACGGCGAGCACAACATCAAAGGCGTGACGGTGGAGTGGAAAGGCGCGACGGCCCGCAACACGCAGGACGAGCCCGACCTCCGCTACTTCTCGAACCATTACACGGTGCGCGAGCGCAACGGGGCCATCGACACGCTCTATCAGAAACCCGCCTCGCTCTACCCGGCTCCGATCCGTATCTTCCGCGATCTAGAAGAGGACAATCGGAACGGTGGCCTCGACGTGACGATTCCGTTCAAGCAATGGAGTGGCTTCCAGAGTAACCTCAAAGTAGGCGGCTCTTATCTGGACATCCAGCGCGACTTCAACGAGCGCCAATTCGAGTACCGCGAAGGCAGCGGCGTTAGATTTGCCGATTTCGAAGGCGACGACGAAGCCTACTTCCAGGTGGTCGGCATCGTAGACACGACCAACGCCCGTTACACCTTTGGCAACTACATCATCGAAACGACGCCGAAGAAGAACGATTATACGGGCGACCAGACGGTGGCAGCAGGCTATGCGATGCTCGAACTCGGCCTCCTGCGCCAGCTTCGCTTCATCGGCGGCGTACGCTATGAAAGCACAGAGATGACCACCGTCAGCGCCGACACGAGCCTGCCTATCGGTGAACTGAACAACCGGGACTGGCTGCCCTCGGCAAACCTGATTTACGCACTGGGTGAGAACATGAACCTGCGCGCTGCCTTCACGCAGACGCTGGCCCGTCCCACCTTTCGCGAACTCGCGCCCTACTCAACGTTCGACTTCGTGGGCGACTTCGTCTTCGGCGGCAACTCCAGCCTCAAGCGCACCCTGATCACCAACTATGACTTGCGGTGGGAGTGGTTCATGCGCTCTGGCGAAATACTCGCGGTCAGCGGTTTCTACAAAGGCTTCGAGAACCCCATTGAGCGCGTCATCCTGACGAGCGTAGGCAACAACACGCTGTCTGTGCAGAACGTGGACAAAGGCATCGTCTACGGCCTCGAACTGGAAGCCCGCAAACGCCTCGACTTCATCACACCGGCCCTGCGCTTCATGCAGGTGGGCGGCAACCTTTCGCTCGTGCAGTCGGAAGTAGACATTCCGCAGGAAGAACTCGACGTGATTCGTGAGGCCGATCCCGACGCCAGTACGTCGCGTAGCCTTCAGGGCCAATCGCCCTACCTGCTCAACCTGGACGTGTCTTACGACAACTACGAGACGGGCACCGTGGTGGGCCTCTACTATAACATCTTCGGCGACCGCCTGTCAACGGTGTCTGAAGGCGCGGCTCCCGACATCTTCGAGCGCTCGCGAGCCACCCTGGATCTCGTCATGTCACAGCGGCTGCTGGGCAGCGTCAACCTCAAGTTCTCCGCCAAAAACCTGCTCGACGATCCCGTGCTCTTCAGTCAGGAGTTTAAAGAGCAGGAGTTCAGCTATAGCAACTATCGCTATGGACGCACCCTCTCGCTAGGCATCACCTATGCGCTGGACTAGCACCACCCAGGCCAAAGGCACTGCGCCTCCGGCTCCTACACATTCCAAACCAAGCATGACAGGGCGACCCAGACGGGTTGCCCTGTTGCGTTTAGGCCGCATGTTAACAAACCATCACCCAATCGTTAGCAAATGGTAAGGTTGCGCTTTACGCCGTCTTGCCGCCCCTTTCTAACTTCCCACAAAGCCTGAGACACTCCATGTACAGACAACTTACTATCCTTTTCCTGATACTGCTTCTCGGACCAGCGGTGGCATTCGGACAGCAGCGCATCGTCGTCACCGATGCGTCGATCAATGCCGGTGAAACCGTCACCTGGTCCAATAACGCTATCTACGAGTTGGACGGTGTAGTCTTCGTTGAGGACGGTGCCACGCTCAACATCGAAGCTGGCACCCGCATTGAAGCCCAGTCCGGTCAGGGCAACGACGCCTCCGCCCTCGTCATTGCGCAGGGCGGCACCATCAACGCCCAGGGCACCGCACAAAACCCCATCGTCTTCACCTCCGTCCTCGACGACGGCACCCTCACCATCGCCGACCGCGGCCTCTGGGGCGGCGTCGTCCTCCTCGGGCGTGCCTCCACCAACAACCCCACCGACGGCGGCATCAAAGAGGTCGAAGGCATCAACGAGATCGTCGGCGAGAACGACACCCGCGCCCAGTACGGCGGCACCAACGACAACGACAACTCGGGCACGATGCGCTACGTCTCCATTCGCTACACCGGCATCAACGTCGGAGCCCAGACCGGCAACGAGATCCAGGGTCTCACCCTCGGCGCGGTCGGTGCAGGCACGACGATCGAGTACATCGAGAGCTTCGCCTCGGCGGACGACGGCTACGAGTTCTTCGGCGGCACGGTCAACACGAAGTACCTCGTCTCAGCCTTCAACGCCGACGACGCCTTCGATACCGACGAAGGCTACCGCGGCAAGGGCCAGTTCTGGTTTGCGATTCTGGCGGAGGATGCTGCCGGTGCCGCTGCCGAGATGGACGGGGCGACGGGCAACGAGTTCTTCGAGCCTTTTGCGCATCCGCAGGTCTACAACGCGACCTACATCGGGCCGGGTGTGGGCAACCTGCCGGTGACGGACCGTGCGGAATTGGTGATCATGCGCGACAACACGGGCGGGGTCTACGCCAACTCGATCTTCACGGACTTTGAGACGGCAGACGGCGCGTACCTGCTGACGGTGGAGGACATCGACAACACGGGGGACAAGACGGCGGACAGCCAGCAGCGCTTGGAAGCCGGTGATCTGGAGTTTTTGGGCAACATCTGGTACAACTTTGCAGCGGGTACGACGCCGGAGGAGTTTGTGACGGACGAGTCGGTAGCTGACATCAACAAGGCGGCCGTGGTGGCGTACCTGAACGACGCGGCCAACGCGAACCGCTTCGTCGATCCTGACCTGGCGGGAGTGAGTCGGACGCCGAACACGGGGTTGGATCCTCGTCCGAACGCGGGTAGTCCTGCGCTGGGTGGGGCACTGGCTCCGACCGACGGTTTCTTCACGGCCACTGACTACGTCGGCGCGTTTGGCAAAGACCTGTGGATTCAGGGCTGGACGGCTCTTGATGCGCTTGGTTATGTCGGCGACATTTCGAGTGTTGGTATCGAAGAGGTGGATGGCGAGATCCCATCGCAGATCGCGCTGACGCAGAACTACCCGAATCCGTTCAATCCGTCTACGACGATTGAGTTTGCCCTAAACCAGGCGCAGGATATCCGCCTGACGGTGTATGACCTGATGGGCCGCGAAGTGACTGTGCTGGCAACAGGCACGCAACCCGCTGGCACGTTCCGCGTCACCTTCGACGCTTCAAACATGGCGTCGGGTATGTACCTCTACCGCCTTGATACCGAAAGCGGCTCGCTCACGAAGAAGATGATGCTGGTCAAGTAAGATCAGCTTTCCATATAGATCCGTGGGTTGAACGACGCGCCGGGTCCTCGCAGGAGGGTCCGGCGCGTTTCCTTTTGTAGCTTTTACCTATTCCCTCCTCTTACTTCGTTAGTCGCTTCGCTCGTTTCCTCTTCCCGCAACCTATCCCTCATTGTTTGCTAACATCCACATAATCAACCAGTAACGAACAATTCCTATCGTAAACGCACATGGGCTCCGTCGTTGTCGAACCAACTGCATGCAGACGCCTAACTTCTACCGCACCATCTGGCTATCCGACGTTCACCTGGGCACACGGGCGAGCAAGACGGACTTTCTGCTCGACTTCCTGCGATGCAACGAGTCCGAGTTCCTCTACCTCGTCGGCGACATCGTGGACGGGTGGGCGCTGAAGCGAACGTGGCTCTGGGACGAGCAGCACAACACCATTATCCAGAAGCTACTGCGGAAGGCACGGAAAGGCACGAAGGTGGTCTACCTCCCCGGCAACCACGACGAGTTCGGGCGAGATTTCCTCGGGCTTCGCTTCGGCGACATCACGCTGGCAAACGAACTCGTACACACCACTGCCGATGGGCAGCAACTGCTCGTCCTCCACGGCGACCGCTTCGATGGCGTCATCATGTATGCGAAGTGGCTGTCCCTGCTCGGCTCCTGGGCATACCAGGGTGCCTTGCGGCTGAATCATCTCTACAACCGGCTCGGGCTACCCTACTGGTCATTATCAGCCTATCTGAAACAGTGAGCCAAGAAAGCCGTGCAGTTTATTGAAGACTTCGAGGCCGCCGTCGCGCTTGAGGCTCGTAGCGCCGATGTCGATGGGATCGTCTGCGGGCACATTCACCATGCCGAGTTGCGCACGATTGATGGCGTGCTCTACGCAAACACCGGCGACTGGGTGGAAAGCTGTACGGCGCTCGTCGAGCACATGAACGGCACCCTCGAAATCATCCACTGGACCACCATTGACCATGACACTCCGCGCCCGCCCGACGCACCCGACGATCATGTGCAGATCCCTGTCCACCGCCTGCCACGCTTCCACGAGGCGAAAACCCGTATGTTGCCGTAACGTGAGTCGCGTCGTTGTATCAGATGAGTCTACGATTCTGAGAGACTATGCAAAGACGCTCCCAGACTCGTAGGTTCTCAGTCTCATAGACTCTTTTCGGAGGCATCATGCTCACCTGCCTGTTCATCGTGCAAGGCGAAGGGCGCGGTCATCTGACGCAAGCGCTGTCGCTTAGGGCACAGTTGGAACACGCCGGGCATGCGGTGTGCAGCGTGCTGGTGGGGCAGAGTACCAGCCGCAACGTGCCCGATTTCTTCCTGCGCAAGATCGGGGCTCCGATTACCTATCTCGACAGCCCGAACTTCGTCTACGGCGACGACCGCCGCGCCATCCGACCTCTACAAACCTTGGTGCGCGTCATCCGCCGGGCATCGCGCTTCCGCACAAGCCTGCGTTGCATTGACAGCACCATCAAACACCACCAACCCGACGTGGTGGTCAATTTCTATGAGCCGCTGGGGGGCCTGTACTATGCCCTGCACCGGGCCGCGCCGCCGATGGTCTGCATCGCGCACCAGTACCTGTATCTGCATCCAACACACCGCTTTCCTACGGGCCACGCCGTGCAACGCGCCGCCCTCAAAGCCTTCACCCAGCTCACGGCCTGGGGCGCGACCACCCGGATCGCCCTCTCGCTGGAACCGGTGCCCGGCATCCACCCTGGCCTCGTCGTTACGCCGCCGCTGCTGCGCGAAGAACTTTTTGGCCTGCCGTTCGACCAACAGGAGCCCTTCTTTCTGGCCTACCTGCTCAATGCTGGCTACGCCCGCGACATTATTCGCTGGCACATGCAGCACCCCGATGTGGTACTCCACTGCTTCTGGGACAACCCCGACGCCGCTCCCACCAAACACTATGACGACACCCTGACCTTTCACCGGCTCAATGACGAGCTTTTTCTCGACCTGATGGCACGGTGCCAGGGTCTGATCACCACTGCCGGATTTGAAACCGTGGGCGAGGCCATGTACCTGGGCAAGCCGGTGCTGGCCGTTCCCGTGGAAGGCCACTTTGAGCAGTATTGCAACAGCCGCGATGTGGAACGCCTCGGTGCGGGCCTTGCACGTTCTTCCTTCGATATCGACGGGTTTATGCGCTTTCTTCCATCGCATCAAAGCTCTGCACCCGCGTTTCGGGACTGGCTGCACACAGGCGAGGCGCACCTCCTCCAGGCTATCGAAGACGCTGCCCATGCTTCCCCAGCCAAGTTGATCACGGCTTGAGCGTCGATCCCTCCGGCCGGCACAGTCGTTTGTGGGATGCTTTCCTGGTTTATCAGGTTGCAGGTTTATCAGGTTGCAGGTTTCTTCCCTTTCCTCCTCTCTCCTACTGACTCCCATCCACCCACCCCTCTTCCCTCCTGGCCCTTCTCCCTTTCCTATTTCCCCATGCACGACGAACGCGTCTACGATCCAAAACACATTGCCGCTAACCGCGACCTGTGGAACGCCTGGACACAACTCCACCTCGACTCTGACTTCTACGCGGTCGATAGCTTCAAAGCAGGGCAGACGACCTTGAAGTCCGTTGAACGGGAGGCGCTCGGCGATGTGAGCGGCCAGACGATGCTCCACCTGCAATGCCACTTCGGCCTCGACACGCTCTCGTGGGCACGCGAAGGCGCTCTCGTCACCGGCGTGGATTTTTCGGAAGATGCGATTGCCACCGCCCAGAAATTGAGCGTGGAACTGGCGATCCCTGCTACCTTCGTCGCCTCGAATGTATACGACCTGCCGGAGGTGCTGGATGAGACGTTCGACATCGTCTTTACTTCCTATGGCGTGCTACCCTGGCTGCCCGACCTCGACCGCTGGGCACACGTGGTGGCGCACTTTCTCAAACCGGCCGGTATGTTTTACATCGTTGAGTTCCATCCTTTTCTCGAAACGTTAGATGAGGAGGGCGAGCACTTCGCGTATCCTTATTTCGGCATGCAGCAACCACTTCGCTTTGAGGAAGTGGGGTCCTATGCGTCGGATTCGGATTTTGTCGGCACCTCCTATGAATGGACCCATCCGCTGGGCCAGGTGGTGACAGCGCTACTGGAAGCGGGCCTGACACTGGAGTATCTGCGCGAATTCCCTTTCAGCACCTACGCCTATCCACCCTACCTCGTGCAAATCGCTCCCGACCGCTACGGCTGGCCAGCCGCTCGTCCCACCCTCCCGCTGATATACGCGATCAAAGCAACGGGGGCCTAGCCCTGGCGAACCGCCTGGCGCAGCTTTCCGCCCATCTGCCTCCTTTCTCTTGCGCCCCGGACGCCCATACCGTTCCTTGCAATCAAGGTTATCCCACTCATCAAACGGTTCGGTGTCATGCGTCGACGAATAGGATTACTATGTTTGGGTCTGTTGTTCGCTCCCCTCTGCTTTGCCCAACAGAATGTCCCCGTACGCCAGGTTGTGCTCTTTACCAGCGGCGTCGGCTACTTCGAGCATACGGGCTCGGTAAGCGGTAATGGTACCACGGAGCTTCGCTTCCAGACGGAGCAAATCAACGATGTGCTCAAGTCGCTGCTGGTGCAAGACCTGGGCGGCGGGCGCGTCGGGACGGTCGTCTATCCGTCACAGGCACCTCTAGACCGGGCGTTGCGTAGCTTCGAGGTTGATCTGACCGGTTCGCCCTCGCTGGGGAATCTCCTCAACCAACTGCGCGGGGCCGAGGTGCGGCTTCGGGTGCAGAATCGCACCATCCAGGGCACCCTGCTCAGCGTCGAGTCCCAGACGCGCACAGTCGGTGGCGAGTCAGCAGCAACCTGGGTGATCAGCGTACTGGCGGAGGGCAGCATTCAGTCGGTGCCGCTGCATCAGATCGAGCGTATTGAACTGCTGGACCCAGCGTTGCAGGAGGAATTGAACAAGGCACTGGCAGCATTAGCGCAGGCCCGTGACCGTGATAAAAAGCCTGTCACTATTGCTTTCCGAGGGCAGGGCAGGCGGGATGTCCGTATCGGCTACGTGGTCGAGACACCTGTGTGGAAGACCAGCTACCGCCTCGTCTTGCCAGCTGCAGGCGAGCGGCAAGGCTACCTGCAAGGCTGGGCTATCGTCGAAAACCAGACCGAGATGGACTGGGACGGCGTAGACCTGTCGTTGGTGAGCGGACGGCCCATCTCGTTCGTGCAGAACCTCTACGATCCACTGTTTGTGGAGCGTCCCGTTGTGCAGTCGCAGGTGCAGGCCAACGTGCGTCCGCAGGTGTATGAAGGCGGTGTTGAACTGCCCGAGGCAGAAGTGCTGATGGGACAGGGCACGGGCGGCCTCTCTGGCACCGTACGCGATGCCAGCACGGGACAGCCCCTGCCCGGTGCGACTGTGATTATCGAAGGCACCTCGACGGGTGCTTCGACCGATGCCAACGGGCGCTATCAGATTCCCAATGTGCCTTCGGGCCGCTACGCCGTGCAGGCCCGATTCGTCGGCTATCAGCCGACGACGCAATCTGTACAACTCGGCGGACGTCCTGTGACCATCAACTTTACACTGTCTCCTGCTGCTGACTTGGATGAAATAGTAGTGGCGAGTGAAGCCGCAAGACGTGATAACTTCACAACGGTTTTTGGTGCCCCAGCACCTCTTGACCCTTCAGCAAGTGTCTCGTCGCAAGCTACAGCGGCGGAAGTGGGTGACCTGTTTCAGTACACGGTGAGCGATGTCTCGCTACCGCGCCAGCGTTCGGCGATGATTCCTATTGTCTCCAACGAAATTGAAGTGGAGCGCGTCAGCATCTTCAACCCGACAGTGATGGCAACGCGGCCCTTGCGCGGGGCACGCATTATGAACACTACGGGGTTGCACCTCGCGCCCGGCCCCATCACCGTGCTGGACGACGGCACCTACGGCGGCGACGCCCGCCTGAACGACCTGCCACCCGATCAGGAGCGCCTCGTCTCCTTCGCCGTGGATCTGGACGTGACCGTTGATGTGCAGGGTGCCAACGAAACCGGCATGATCCAGTCGGCGATCATCAGTGACGGCGTGCTACACATCGCACGTAAGCAGACCCGGCGTGTCGTTTACACCCTTGAAAACGAAGGCTCCCGCGACCGGATGATCATCGTAGAACACGACCGTCGCTCTGGCTGGAAGCTGATCGATACGCCCGAGCCAATGGACTCGACGCCGGAGGTCCATCGCTTCCGCGTGTCGGTAGGAGCAGGCGAGACGGTGCCCTTCACGGTGCAGGAAGAAGACCTTGCCAGCGAAACCATTGCCCTGGTGAACACCGACCTCAACCGGCTCACGTACTACGCCAACCTCGGCGGCCTACCCGACGAGGTGAAGCGAGCGTTGGAGCGCGCCATCCGCCTGCAAAACGCCATCGCCGCCACCCGCCGCCAAATAAACGACTTGACCCGGGAGTTGAACGCCATCACCAGCGAGCAAGATCGCATCCGCGAAAACATGCAAACGGTGGACGCCAGCACCGACTACTACCGTCGCCTGCTCGCCAAGCTCGAAGAACAGGAAACCCGCATCGAGCAACTCCAGCGCGACCAGGCCAACCTGGAACAGAAGCGCCAGGAGCAAGAGGAAGAGCTACGGCGCTACCTCTCTAGCCTGGATGTTCGCTGACTCATGGCCTCCAGCGCAGATGGAGCCTTTCGAGCAAAAGAATGGCTGCCCTGCTGGCATCGCTCATGGCCTCGTTGTATCTTTTGGTTTTTACTGGACTTGCTTTCTATCCACCCTTTGTACCATGCCCCCTCCCAACACCCAGCAGGAGCCCTTATTGGTACCCAACGGCATTCCGGCTGATGCACCCCTTGTCACTACGCCAGAGACGTGCCCCAACTGTGGAGCCGAGCGGGTGGGTGAATACTGCCAGGGCTGCGGTCAGCATTATCTGCGGCGGCGGCTGACGTTGCGTATCCTGTGGCGAGAATTCGCTGAGCGCTTTTTCAAGCTCGAACAACGTGTCTTGTAAATCTTCCCTATCCACCCATCTTGCCGATTTATGACCGCCGCCCGCTACTTGCTCGTGCTGATGCTCTGCTGGCTTGCTGCTGCCGCGCAGGCCCAGCAGGTGGGCGACACCCTGTTCGTCCCAGTACTGGGACCGCCTACTTACAAACAAGAGACAGGGCCGCGTGTGCTGATCGACGCAGCGCACCACAACTTCCACACGGCCACAGGCCGCTACCGGCCATTCGCTGATGTGTTGCACCGCGATGGGTATGTAGTGACGAGCAACGATCAAAAGTTTACACCCGAAACGCTGGCTAACGCCGATGTCCTCGTCATCGCCAACGCCTTGAATGAGCGCAACCTGGGAAACTGGACGCTGCCGAGCTACGCCGCATTCACGCCCGACGAGGTTGAGGCGGTGTACCAGTGGGTGGAAAATGGCGGAGCCCTGTTCCTCATCGCCGACCACATGCCGTTCCCCGGCGCGGCGAACGAACTGGCTGGGGCCTTTGGTTTTCGTCTCCTGGATGGCTTCGCTATCGACACGACGGCGACCTGCATTCAGTGTCCGTTGCCGTTCCGGGCCGCCAACGGCGCGCTTCGCCCACACACTATCACCCAGGACATCGACTCGGTGGCGACGTTTACCGGGCAGGCCTTTCTGGCGACTGTCGAGGATGTGGAGCCGCTACTCGTGCTGGGACCAGGAGCCGAATCGCTGCTGCCGCAACAGGCGTGGCAGTTCGATGACGCCACGCCACACCTGTCCAGTGGCGGCTGGCTCCAGGGCGCCGTGCGAAAGGTGGGCGCAGGCCGCATCGCGGTCTTTGGTGAAGCCGCCATGTTCACGGCCCAGCGAGCCGGGCCCAATGGCGACATTCTGATAGGCATGAACGCGCCCGAAGCCAGCCAGAACGCCCGCTTCCTGCAACAGGTGATGCGCTGGCTCGCTGCCGATGAAGAATGAAAGGCATGCGCTATGTGGAAAGACTTCTTGCCTACTGTAACGCCTAGGCACAGGTGGAGCGTTTGAAGAGCGATCTCGACGAACAACTCCCCAACCGCCACACCCATGTTCAGATTCTACTGCGCCCTCTGCCTGCTCCTCACCTCGCTGCTTTCCGCCTGCACGCCCGTCGAAGAGCAGCCATCCGACCCACCACCTGCCTCCGATACAGCGTTTACCGAAGTCGACCTCGACAGCTTCTTCGTGGATATCGAGGGCACCTTCGTGATGCAGGACGCGCAGACAGGGAAGACGCACATCCACAATCCAGAACGTGCCCGCACACGCTTTCTACCAGCCTCCACCTTCAAAATTCCCAACTCCCTGATCGCGCTGGAAACCGGTGTGGCGATTGGGTCAGACTTTGCGCTACCGTGGGACGCTACTGCTGTGCCGCCACAGGAATGGTGGCCCGACGCATGGCGACAGCCAGAACAAACGCTCCGCTCAGCCTTCCAGAACTCGGTCGTCTGGTATTACCAGGAACTGGCCCGACGCATCGGCGAGGAACGGATGGCCGCTTATGTGACGCAATTCGACTATGGCAACGAGGATATCGGCGGCGGCATTGACCAATTCTGGCTCAATGGCGACCTGCGCATCTCACCAATAGAGCAAGTTGCCTTCCTGCAACACTTCTACAAGGGCGACCTCGGCGTATCAGACAGCACGACGGCTATCGTGAAGGACATTATGCTGCTGGAGGAAACGCCTGCCTACCGCCTCAGCGGCAAAACGGGCACCGCCGAAATCACCGACACGCGAGCACTGGCCTGGCTGGTGGGTTTCGTCGAGCGCGGCGAGGACGTGTATTTCTACGCGCTCAACATAGAAGGCGAGACGGTGTGGGAGCAGTGGCCCCCGCAGCAACGCGCCGACCTGGTGCGGCAGATCTTGCAGGCGCTGGCGGTGCTGCCAGCATAAAAATAGCGCAGAATACCACGACTGTCTCGCACGTTGTCCCCTTTGTGCCGTTGTGTACCCATTTTTCTACTTACGGCGCGGCGTGAACGAGCGCAGGCGCAGGCTGTTGGTGACAACGGAGACGCTGGACAGCGCCATGGCAGCGGAAGCCACAATAGGACTCAGCAGCACGCCGAAGAACGGATACAGTACGCCCGCCGCCACCGGGATGCCGATGACGTTGTAGATGAACGCGAAAAACAGATTCTGCTTGATGGTCCGTAGCGTGCGCCGGGAGAGGCGAAAGGCATCAGCAACGGCGAGCATGTCGGCCCGCATGAGCGTCACATCGCTGGCCTCGATAGCCACATCGGTGCCTGTGCCAATGGCGATACCTACATCCGCTTGCGCCAGGGCGGGCGCGTCGTTGATGCCGTCGCCTACCATCGCCACCACATGGCCTTGCTCCTGAAACGTGCGAATGGCGTCGGCTTTGCCACCGGGCCGCACACCGGCCTGCACATGGTCGATGCCGAGTTCGGCGGCTACGGCGCGGGCTGTTGGCTCCGCATCACCCGTAAGCATCGCCACTTCGACGCCGAGATCGTGTAGCGCTTCGATAGCGGCCTTCGAAGTGGACCGTACCGCATCAGCCACGGCCAGCGCGCCAGCAGGCTGTCCATCGATAGCAACAAGGACGGTGGTTTTGCCTACATCGACGAGGGGCGCAAGCGTCTGCTTCCAGGCGGCCTCATCTACGTTCTGCTCACGCAAGAACGCCGCATTGCCGATCACGATCGCGTGACCGTCTACGGTCGCTTCGATGCCAAGGCCCGTCTGCGAGGCAAAGTGTTCGACGGAAGCCAGCGACAGGCCCCGCGCTTCGGCAGCGTGCACAATAGCCTCCCCAATGGGATGTTCGGAGCGTGCCTCAGCCGCAGCGACAAGGCGCAGCAGGTCGTCCTCGGTGCGTCCATTGAGCGGCACCACATCCGTCAGACGCGGCGTGCCTTCGGTGAGGGTACCTGTTTTGTCGAGCACCACGAGGCTAACGGCGCGAAGGCGTTCAACCATATCACCGCCTTTGATGAGAATACCGTTGGAAGCAGCCCGGCCCGTGGCAACCATAATGGCCGTCGGTGTGGCAAGGCCGAGTGCGCACGGGCAGGCGATAATCAGCACTGAAACGAAGGTCAGCAGCGCATACGTCAACTGTGGCTCGGGACCCACACTGATCCAGACCATAAACGTGACGATGGCGATGAGCAGCACTGCCGGGACGAAGATGCCGGCCACGCGGTCGGCGAGGTGTTGGATGGGTGCTTTTCGACCCTGCGCCTCGCGTACGAGCTTAACGATCTGCTGAAGCGTCGTGTCCTGCCCGGTCCGCGTCACTTCCACCACGAATGCACCCGTCCGGTTGATCGTCCCCCCAACAACGGTGTCGCCCACATGTTTGTCCACGGGCAACGGCTCGCCCGTCAGCATGCTCTCGTCTACAGCGGATGCGCCGTCCACGATGCGCCCGTCTACAGGGACTTTCTCGCCGGGCCGTACCACCACGCGGTTGCCCACCCGAACCTCTTCCACGGGCACTTCGATGGTTTTCCCATCGCGCTTTACGCGGGCGGTGGGCGCTTGCAGATCGAGCAACTTTTCGATGGCGGCGCTGGTGCGGCCTTTGGCACGCGCTTCCAGCAAACGCCCCATCAGGATCAGCGTGACGATGACAGCGGCAGCCTCGAAATACACATCCGGCATCCGCCCAAGTGCCGCGAACACCTGCGGGAAAACGGTTGCCACCACGCTGTAGCCATACGCCGCGCCGACGCCGAGCGCCACCAGGGTGTTCATGTCGGCAGCGTGGTGCCGCAACGCCCGCCATGCGCCTGCAAAGAAAGGCCGACCCGCCCACACCACCACGGGCGTCGTCAACGCGAGCAACACCCAGCGCACGCCGGGAAAATCGAGCACGCCATGCGCCATTGAAATGACTACGACGGGCAAGCTCAGAAAAGCCGAAACGATAAACCGACGCTTGAGGCGTTGGTAGTCGGCTTCACGTTCTTCTTGCAAAGAGGCTCGATCTGTAGCGAGGTCAGCAGCACCGGGCGGTGTAATGTATCCGGCTTCGACCAACTGCTCTGCCAGCTGCGCCGGGTCCGCCACACCGGGCACGTAGGTAAGCACCACATCGCCTTCATCAATCTCCATACCAACGACGCCATTGGTGCGTGCGAACACCGTTTCAAGATCCGCTTCTGTCAGTACGGATTCGGTGTCAAGATGCAGCCGGAGCATTTCCGTCCGCACGGCATAGCCGGTTTGCTCGACGGTATGGACAAACGTGCCCACATCAGCGTCGGCAGCGTCGTAGCTGACGGCGGCTTCGCCTGTGGCATAGTTGACGTTCACCTCGCGCACGCCCGGCACTTTCGTCAGCTTACGCTCGATACGGACGGCACAGGCCGCACACTCCATACCTTCCACGGGCAACAACACGCGGTCGGTGGCGGCGGCTTCTTTATGGTCGAGATCTAGAGGCATCGTTCAGGATGTGCGTTGTTGGCAACTACAGTCGAGGCAGCCGTGAGCGGCGCAGGCGCGGCAGGTTTCTTCCAGCCGCTGTTTCAGTTGTTGACGGGCGCGGTGGCGGCGCACCTTCAAATTGTTGCGCGTGATACCGAGCTTGTCAGCTACCACCTGCGGCTCCTGATCGCCCAGTTCCAGTGCAAGAATCACATTCGCATAATCTGGATTAAGCGTCGGGATTAGTGCCTCGATGCACTGGCAAAGGACGGCGTGACCCTCCATTTCGTACGTTGTTGGCATCTCGGCGGCGAGCCTCGGCTGATACTTGACTTCAACCTGTCGGCGACGGTGGAGGTCCGCGATGGTGTTGTTGAGAAT
>Ga0102947_1000084_pt1 | contig 32628 bp, 25 predicted proteins | sample SalPon2A_A_D2_MG_FD_78210 | JGI IMG/M metagenome (GOLD analysis project Ga0102947, IMG submission 78210) | Soil microbial communities from South San Francisco under conditions of wetland restoration - Salt Pond MetaG R2A_A_D2_MG | ecosystem: Environmental > Terrestrial > Soil > Wetlands | place... | reverse complement strand
TGAGGCCGGCGGTCTCCGCGGCCGGGGCCGGCAAGAGGCGTCTCATCATCGGGTAGGCTTCGGCCCGCCATGCCGACCCACGTCCTGCTCCTCCTCGCCCTCTCTCTGGCCTGGGCCGCCGGGTATCTCTTCGAGGGGGCGATGGCCCACAGCCTGCCGCCGATCACCGCGACGGCGGCGATGTGTGCCATCGCCGGCGCGGTCATGGTCCCCGCCGTGCCGCTCTTGCTGCACCGGCCGCTGCTCCAGCCGTTGCGGCGCCGGCTCTGGGTGCCGCTGGTCATGGCGCTGACCGCCGTCGCGTTGCCCAACTTGGCGGTGGTGGCCGCCGAGCGCTCCGTGCCGCCGGACCTGGCGGCGATCCTGGGCACCACCGTGCCCATCACCACCCTTCTCATCACCACCTTCGTCACCCGCCAGACCCGGCTCTCCGCCCTCCGCCTCCTCGGCATCGCCGTGGCTCTGGCGGGCATGGTGATCTTCGTCGGCCCCCGAGGGCTGGGGGCGGGGGCCGAGCTGGAAGGCATCCTGGTGATGGTGGCCGGCGGCCTGGTCTTCGCCGTCAACGGGGTCCTGGTGGGGCACCAGACGGAAGACCTCGACAGCGCCGCCCTGGCGGCGTGGACCATGGTTTTCGCGGCCCCGGTCCTGGCCGCCGCCGCCTTCGCTTTCGAGCGGCCGCTGGACGCCGACTGGGCGGGCGGGGCGTGGCAGCCGCTGCTCGCCGAGGGGCTCATCGGGCTCGCCTTCGCCTATCTGGCCTATTACGCCCTGGTGGCCCGCGCCGGCGCCTGGTTCGCCTCCCTCTACGCCTTCCTGGTGCCGCCCCTGGGGGTGCTGTTGGCAGCCGCCAGCCAGGGTGCGTGGCCGACGCTGAGCCACGTTCTCGGTGTCACGGTGGTCATCGCCGGCCTGTTCCTCCTCGGCCGGGAACGGCGGGCCGCGCCGGCCTGGGAGGATGGTTGACGGCGCGCTGCCGGCGGGGTGGTCAGCCCTGGGCGTCGGTCGGCGCCTCTCCGTCCGGCGCCGCGGCCTCCGGGCTGCCGGTGTCGATGTAGCGCCCCAGCCGTTGCAGCGCCTCGCCGACGACGCCGTCCACCGGTCCGGCCCAGTCTTGGAGGCCCTGGGGGGTGTAGCCGTGGACCGCGTAGGTCAGGCGCACCGACGTGCCCCCTGCGTCCCCCTCGGCGGCCTTCAGCTCCCAGGTCATGGCACCCCGCACCGCCTGCCCCTGGAGCGGTCCCAGCCCGCCGGTCAGGCGCAGCATCTTGCCCGGCATCACCGCTACCACGGTCAGGTGGCGCACGCCGCCGCCGTCGGGCAGCGCCTCGCAGAAGCAACCCTGGGGCGTGGCGTCGATGCTCATGTTGGCGGCGTCGAGAGAGAAGGTGTGGGCCGAGTTCCACCACTTCCCGACGTCGTCCACCAGCGCCGACCAGACCTCCTCCGGCGAGGCCTCCACCGACACCGTGGTGCGGGAGGTGAAGCCGTCGGCGGCCGAGTCCACCACCTCGGCGGCGCTGGTCGGCAGAAGCAGCAGGGTCAGCAGCAGCACGGCGAGGCCGAGGATCGAGGAGCATGGCTTCATCATGGGGATCATCCCTTCAGGTCAGTTCACGCCAGGATAGTTCACGCCAGGATAGTTCACGCGAAGTTTGTTCACGCGAGGTACGTGCCGATCGCCGGGATGTTCACCTCGACTCAGATCGCCTCACCTCGCCTTGGATCGCCGAGTTGATCCATCGTTTCGACCCGGTCATACTTTTTTCATGTCAAAGCCCAAACTCGATGAAGTCTCCTGGACCGGGGACGCCGCGGCCCTTGCGACGGATCTCGCCGCCGCGGTCGAGGGGGAGGTCAGCTTCGAGGGCGGCTCCCGGGCGCTCTACACGGTGGACGCCTCGATCTACCGGCAGGTGCCCATCGGGGTGGTGCGGCCGGCGAGCACGGAGGACGTGGTGCGGGCGGTGGCGGTCTGCCGGCGGCACGGGGCGCCGGTGCTCTCCCGGGGCGGCGGCACCAGCCTGGCGGGGCAGACCTGCAACGTGGCGGTGGTCCTCGACTTCAGCCGCCACCTCGACCGGGTGCTGGAGATCGACCCGCAACGGCGCCTGGCCCGGGTCCAGCCCGGCTGCGTGCTGGACGTCCTGCGCGACGCCGCCGAGGCGCACGGCCTGACCTTCGGGCCGGACCCGGCGACCCACGCCTCCTGCACCCTGGGCGGCATGCTGGGCAACAACGCCTGCGGCATCCACTCGGTGATGGCCGGGCGCACCGCCGACAACGTCCGCTCCCTGGAGATCCTGACCTACGACGGCGAGCGCATGCGGGTCGGCGCCATTTCCCAGGCGGAGCTGTCGGAGATCGTCGCCGGCGGCGGCCGGCAGGGGGAGATCTACGCCGCCCTGGCCGGCCTGCGGGACCGCTACGCCGACCTGGTTCGGGCCAAGTTCCCGGCCATCCCGCGCCGCGTCTCCGGCTTCAACCTGGACGAGCTGCTGCCGGAGAACAGCTTCCACGTCGCCCGCGCCCTGGTGGGCAGCGAGGGGACCTGCGTCACCATCCTCGAAGCCGAGCTGGAGCTGGTCCCGTCGCCGCCGAGCCGCGCCCTGGTCACCGTCGCCTTCGACAGCCTTCCCGCCGCCGCTGACCACGTGCCCGACTTGATGAGTCTCGACCTCATCGGTTGCGAGGCGCTGGACCTGGATCTGTTGGCGGGCGCCGACCCGGACCTGGTTCCGGAGACGGGCGATACCTCCGAGGGCGGGTGGATGATCCTGGAGCTCGGCGCCGACACCGACGCCGAGGTCGCCGCCAAGGCCCAGGACGGCGCCCGGCGGCTGGCCGCCCTGCCCGCCGCCCTCAACGTCCGGGTGTTCACCGAGGCGGAGGACCGCCGCCGGATCTGGAAGCTGCGGGAGTCGGGCATCGCGGCCACCAAGCGCACCCCCTCCGGCGCCGACGTCTGGCCCGGTTGGGAGGATTCGGCGGTGCCGCCGGAGCGGCTGGGGGACTACCTGCGCGACCTGCGCCGTCTGATGGACGAGCACGGCCTGGAGGGCGCCTTCTACGGTCACTTCGGCCAGGGCTGCGTCCACCTGCGGCTGACCTTCGACCTGGCCTCGGAGGAGGGCCTTGCCACCTACCGCCGCTTCGCCCACCGCGCCGCCGAGCTGGTGACCCGCTACGGCGGCTCCCTGTCCGGCGAGCACGGCGACGGCCAGGCCCGGGGCGAGCTGCTGCCGGTGATGTACGGCGATGAGCTGACCCGGGCTTTCGGCGAGTTCAAGGCGATCTGGGACCCGGCGGGGCGGATGAACCCGGGAAAGGTGGTGGACCCCTACCCGCTGGACACGAACCTCCGCCTCGGCCCGGACCACGACCCCCAGCAGCCGGACACCGCCTTCGCCTACCCCGACGACGGCGGCAGCTTCGCCCACGCCGCGGCTCGTTGCGTCGGCGTCGGCCGTTGCCGCAGCCTGGAGGGGGGCACGATGTGCCCGAGCTACCGCGCCACCGGCGAGGAGCGCCACTCCACCCGTGGCCGCGCCCATCTGCTGTTCGAGATGTTGGAGGGCGGGGTCGAGCTGGGCGGTTGGGAGAGCCCGGCGGTCAAGGAGGCGCTGGATCTCTGCCTGGCGTGCAAAGCGTGCAAGTCGGAGTGCCCGGTGCAGGTGGACATGGCGACCTACAAGGCGGAGTTCCTGTACCACCATTACAAGAGTCACCGTCGCCCCCGCACCGCCTACACCATGGGGCGGATCCACGACTGGGCGCGGCTGGCGTCGCTGGCCCCCCGCCTGGTCAACGCCGCCACCCACCTGCCCGGCCTGGCCGGTCTCGCCAAGAGGGTTGCAGGGGTCGCGCCGCAGCGCCAGGTCCCCCGCTTCGCCGTCGGAACCTTCCGGCAGCGCTTCGCCCGCCGGCGGCGCGGGCAACCTCTGCCGGACGGCCGCCCCGTCACCCTCTTCGTGGACACTTTCACCGACCACTTCCACCCCGAGATCGGCGAGGCGGCGGTGGAAGCCCTGGAGGCGCTGGGCTACCGGGTGGAGATCCCCGCTGGCGACCTGTGCTGCGGCCGGCCGCTCTACGACTACGGCTTCCTTCCCCGGGCCAAGGGGCTGCTGCGCACCGCCGTCGATGCCCTCCACCCGGCGGTGGAGCGCGGCACCCCGGTGGTCGGCCTGGAGCCGAGCTGCACCGCCGCCTTCCGCGACGAGCTGCCCAACCTCTTCCCCGACGACCCCGCGGCCCGGGCCGTGGCCGGCAACTTCCTCACCCTGGGGGAACTGCTGCGCCGGGACGAGGTCGATCTGCCCCGGGGCCTGTCCTCTGTCCCGGGCGGCGCCCTGCTCCACGGCCACTGCCACCACGACGCGGTGATGGGCCTGGGCCCGGAAGCGGAGCTTCTGGCCGCCCTCGGCCTCGACCTCGAAGTCCTCGACGCCGGCTGTTGCGGCATGGCCGGCTCCTTCGGCTTCGAGGCGGACAAGTACGACGTCTCCATTGCCTGCGGCGAGCGGGCGCTGCTGCCGGCGGTGCGCGCCGCCGGCCAGGACACCCTCCTGGTGGCCGACGGCTTCAGTTGCCGCGAGCAGATCCGCCAGGCCACCGGCCGCCGGGCGGAGCACACGGCCGAGATCCTGCGCCGGGCGGTGTCTTTCGGCTAGTCGCCGACCGGCGTGGCCACGGCCTCGCTGCACACCCGGTTCCGGCCCTGGTCCTTGGCGCGGTAGAGGGCGCGGTCGGCGGCGGCCAGCAGGTCGTCGGCGGCCTCCGGGCGGGGGGCGGCGTCGCCGACGCTGGCCACCCCCAGGCTGAGGCGGACTTCCAGCCCCGGCAGGTCCGCTATCTCCAGCTCCGCCACCGCCCGGCGCAACCGCTCGGCGGCGGCGGCGGCTTCCTGGTCGTCGGTCTCGGGCAGCAGGATGCCGAACTCCTCGCCCCCCAGGCGGGCCACGGTGTCGGGCCCGCGCACGCCGTTGCCGAGGACGTCCGCCACCGCCCGCAACACCCGGTCGCCGGCGGCGTGGCCGTGCTCGTCGTTGATCCGCTTGAAGTGGTCCAGATCCGCCATCACCACCGACAGCGGCCGCCCGTGGCGCCGGCTGCGCTCCCACTCATCCTCCAGGCGGTGGGCCCACTTGCGCCGGTTGGCCAGCCCGGTCAGGGGATCCTGCATGACCAGTTCGCTGAGCCGGGCGTTGGCCGCCTCCAACTCGTCCCGGAGCCGTTTCAGGTTGGCGTGGACGCGGACCCGGGCCAACAGTTCGGCGTCGTGGAACGGCTTGGTCAGATAGTCGGCGGCTCCCGACTGGAGGGCCCGGATCTTCATCTCCATGTCTTCGTGGCCGGTGAGCACGATGACCGGGATGGTGGCGGTGGCGGGGTTTTCCAGGACGTGGCGCAGCAGTACGAAGCCGTCGGCCCCGGGCATCACCATGTCGCAGAGCACCAGGTCGAGGCTCGCCGCCTCGGGACCGGCGAGGACGTCCAGCGCCTCGTTGCCATCGGCCGCCGCCAGCACTCGACTGAACAGGCCGGAGGAGTCCAGCACCCGGCGCAATTTCTCCCGGGCCAAGGCGCTGTCATCGGCAACCAGTGCGGCGCCGGTCATCGTAGGCTCGGAATCTGCAAGTACGTCAAGGGTGTGAAAGGGACTCCAGAAAGACTCCCCATGCTCTCGTGGGAAGCCCCTCCATCAATGTCAGGAGACACCATGCCTGTAGAAAAATCTGTTGCCAAGGTCACCGAGATCACCGCCAACTCACCGGAGTCGATGGAAGACGCCATCCGGGTCGGCATCCAGCGCGCCTCGGAAACGCTGACCAACATCAAGAGCGCCTGGATCGCCGAGCAGCACGTGCTCATCGAGAACAACCAGGTCGCCGGCTACCGGGTCAACCTGCGGGTCACCTTCGTCCTCTCGGACTAAGGGACCGGTGGGACCGGGGCGGGCAGGCGTTGGCCGCCCGTCCCGCCCGTCCAGTTCCAGGCGCGCCTGCCGGCGGATCCCGGTCACTCCGGGATGCGGGCCACGAGGTCGATCTCGACCAGGGCGCCCTTGGGAAGCCCGGCCACCTCGACGGTGGAGCGGGCCGGCCGGTGGTCCCCCATGGCCTCGCCGTAGAGCTCGTTGAGCTGGGGGAAGTTGCCCAGGTCGGTGACGTAGATGGTGGCCTTGACAACGTCGGAGAACTTGCAGCCGCCGGCGGCCAGGACGTGGTTGAGGTTGGCCAGGACGCGGCGCGCCTGGGCCTCGAAGTCGCCTTCGATCATCTCGCCGCTCTCCGGGTCGAGGGCGATCTGCCCCGAGCTGTAGAGCCAGCCGTCGATGGCGACGGCCTGGGAGTAGGGCCCGATGGCGGAAGGGGCGCGTTCGGTGTGTATGTAATCCATTATGGAGTGTCCTCTCGTTACTGGGTGAATTGCCAGGTGTGGTGAATTTTCAGGTGTGGTGAATTTCCAGGTGTGATGGGGGTGTGGTTCGGATCGTAGTGGGGAGAGAGCCTTGTGGCTCGCCGGTCAGGCCCCGGTGTCAGTCTCCGCTGCCGGCGTCGCCGTCTTCGTCGAGGACGCCGATGTAGGGGAGGTTGCGGTACAGGCCGTCGTAGTCCAGCCCGTAGCCGACCACGAAGCGGTCGTCGATGTCGAAGCCCAGGTAGTCGATGGGCACCGGCACCTGGCGCGCCCGCTCCTTGTTGAGCAGTGAGCAGAGGCGGACGCTGCGGGCGCCGCGGAAGCGCAGCAGGTCGAGGATGGTGCGCAGGGTGTAGCCGGTATCGACGATGTCCTCGATGAGCAGGACGTCCCGGTCCCGGATCGGCGTGTCCAGGTCCTTGCGGATGCGGACCTCGCCGGCGCTGGTGCCGCCCCGGTAGCTGCTGGTCTGGAAGAAGTCGAGGACCACCGGCAGGAACTTCACCTCCTCCAGCAGATCGACCATGAAGAACACCGAGCCGGTGAGGACGCCGACGCAGACCAGCGGGTCGTCGTCGCGGCGCTCCTCGCCGTCCTCGCCGAGCTGGTAGTCCTTCTCGATCTCGGCCGCCAGCTCGCCCACCCGATGGGCGAGGTCGTCCTTCGAGATCAGCACTTCGGGCATCTTCATCCGTCTCTCCTTGCACTCCGCCGCCGTCGGCGGCGGGTCCGGGGGTTGGGGTGTCGGGGGGCTTTTCGGGCTGTGTCGGGCTACAATACCTATGAACTGGCTCGTTTCGCACGCCACAAGACGCAGTCCCATGTACGTCGGAGGTCTACCATGTCCGTCCAGGAGCTCAGCGACCTTCACCGGCGCTACGTCGATCTCTCCCAGCGCTTCCGTGCCGCCTGGGTCTTCCATCAGCTCTTGCAAAGTCTGGCCCGGATCAGCGCTGACGAGGTAGCGCCGTCGCCGTTTTCGGCCCGCTTCCAGGAGCTCTACAACGAGCTCAAGGAAGCGTCCCAGAGCCTGACTCCGGGGGAGTCGGGGCACCTGACGGAGAGCTTCGACCGCCTGGGCGAGGAGATCGAGACGCTGCTCTCGGCGTTGCTGGCGGAGGATAGCAAAGTCGAGCCCAACTCCCTGCGCCAGTTCTTCCAGAAGTTCCGCAACTATGACGAGAAGATCCTCGCCCAACTGACCCGCTTCTACCTCTTCGCCTGCGACGAGTCCATGTGGACCACGGACCGCCGGGACAAGGTGGACTTCCTGGTCACCCGCCTGGGGCTGGAGTTGCGGCGCACCGACGAGGGGCCCGGCGGGAAGACCAGCCGCCAGGGCGAGATCTTCAGCAGCTTCTGGACCCTGGTGGGGACCGGCAAGCCGCCCGAGGAGAGGGTGGACGCCATGCTGGAGGTGCTGGACGAGATCCGCAAGGAGTTGGAGGCGGTGGTCAGCCTGGAGCAGCTCACCGACAGCGATTCGCTGCGCAATTTCCGCGAGTTCAAGCACAGCCTGGGGAATCTCTTCTTCTATCCGCCGGTGCTCAACGCGGTGTTGGAGACCAACCTCACCTTCCGCGAGACGGTGCGCCGTCTGTACCAGAAGGAGGAGCAGCGCATCGCCGCCGATTACCAGCGCATCTTCGACCTGGAGCGGGAGGTGCCGGTGGACTTCCAGCTCGACCAGGAGCTCACCGTCTTCCGCCAGCAGGTGGAGCGCTTCGAGCGCCGCCTGCAGGAAGACGAGATGCGGCTGGACGACCTGGTGGAGCTGCGCGAGCGGGCGCGCTCCCTGATCCCCCGGCTGTCCGCCTCGGAGAAGTCCTCCGGCTCCTCGGAGCGGGAGGATGGCGACCCCCGGGGGGTGGTGGAGGAGGCGACGGTCAACGCCGCCCTGGAGGCGATGGCGGACAGCGTAGGGGCGCAGGAGCCGTCCGGCGGTGGCCCGCCCAGCCTGATCCGGCAGAGCTACGGGCAGCTCCTGGAGGCGCTGAGCGAGACCACCCTGGGGGCCTCGCCGCGCAGCGTGGCGCTGACCCCGGAGGTCTACCCGCTGCGCCTGGAGGCGCGGGAAGTGGTGGCATTCCGCCGTCTCCACGAAGGCCCGGCGGGCCGGTCCGACGGCGGCTCTGCTCAGTTGGAGAAGGAGCGCTTCATCCTCGAAGGGGCCGCCCTCCGGGTGCGGGTCAGCCAGGAGGTGGAGGAGCTGGGCGACGCCCTCGACGACGTCTCCGGTGGTGTCGAGGAGCTGGCCCGGGCGCGGCACCTGGTCGGCCTGGCGGACGCCTACCTGCGGCGCTACGACCACTTCCAGGAGCGCTCCCTCCTCGACACCGACATCAACGAGGCCCGAGCCCTCCTCCTCCTACGGGTGCGCCTGATGCGCGAGTACTCGGAGTTGTGGCTGCTCGCCCATCAGGAGCTTAGCCGGGGGGAGAGCGGCGGCTCCTAGCGCCGCGGTCCAATCAGCGCGACGTCAGCCGCGGGTCGGCCAGCAGGGCGGCCAGCAGGCGGCGCACCTCCTGGGCCGCCTCCTGGCTGGCTTCCAAAACCTCTTCGTGGTCCAGCACCTCGTCGGCCAGGCCGGCGCCGGCGTTGGAGACCAGGGAGACCACCAGGCAGCGCATGCCCATGTGGCGGGCGGCGATGATCTCCAGGACCGTCGACATGCCGGTGACGTCGCCGCCCATCTGGCCGAGCATGCGCACCTCCGCCGGCGTCTCGTAGCTCGGCCCGGCGACGCCGGCGTAGACCCCCTCATGAAGCTCGATCCCCAGTTCGTCAGCCATCTCGTGGGCCAAGGCGCGGAGCTCCCGGGAGTAGGCCTCGCCCATGTCCGGGAAGCGCGGCCCCCAGTCCTCCGGCATCTCCCCCTTGAGCGGGCTCAGGCCGGTGAAGTTGATCTGGTCGGTGATGAGCACCAGGGAGCCCGCCCCCAGGTCCTTGCGCAGGCCGCCGGTGGCGTTGGTCATGACCAGCGTTTCGGCCCCCAGCAGCCGCGCCAGGCGCACCGGCAGCACCGTCTGGGAGGCGGTGTAGCCCTGGTAGGAGTGGAGCCGACCGCGGAAGTAGAGCACCCGGCGACCGACGTGCTCCCCCACCTCCGGCTCCAGCAGGTGGACCTCCAGCGGGTGGCCGGCGATACCGTGGATGGGGAAGGGGATCAGGGACTGTAGCGGCACCGGCTCCACCACCGGCTCGCCCAGGTCCACCGCCAGCCCCGAGCCCGACACCAACGCCACGTCGGGCCGCGGCCAGCCCAGGGCGTCGTAGCGGCGCACGGCCTCCTGGGTCGGGGTGAGAACGTCTTCCTTGGCGAACGGGTCGGCGGTGGGGGAGGGGTTGGGGCTGGTGTCAGTCATGGCGGCGAGATCCTATCGCAGGCCTCGGCGGCTGGTGCCGGGGAGTTCGAATGCCGAGTAAGATCAATCGGCTGATCTTAAGAGGTTTCGATGCGGCAAATCGCTGAGCAGCAAGTCCTTACGAGGCCCCGGATAGAACCCGGGTGAGGGCTTCGTGAAACCTGCTAACCTTTCTTCCTTGATCGGCGCCTGGCCTTCGGGCCCGCCGCAGTCGCCACCTCCCGCCCACGATCCACCGAGAAAGCCCCCGTGTCCGAGCTTCAAGAACAGATACAGAACCGCCGTGCCAAGCGCCAGGCCCTGGCCGACGAAGGCGTCGACCTCTACCCCCGGCGCTGGGACCACGACACCACCCCGTCCGCCGTCCACGAGGCCCACGGCGAGGCCAGCGCCGAGGATCTGGACGAGAAGGCGCTGAAGCTGCGCATCCCGGGGCGGGTCACCGCCATCCGGGAGCACGGCAAGACCTGGTTCGCGGATCTGTCCGACGGGCGTGCCAAGCTGCAGCTCTTCATCCGCCGCAACAAGCTGCCGGAGGACGCCAAGACGCTCCTGGACAACCTCGACCTGGGCGACCTGGTGGGGGCCAGCGGCACCCTGATGCGCACCCGCATGGGGGAGCTGTCGCTGATGGTCGAGGACGTCGCCCTGCTCGCCAAGTCGCTGCGCCCGATGCCGGAGAAGTTCCACGGCCTGGCGGACGTCGAGACCCGCTACCGCCAGCGCTACCTGGACCTGGTCTCCAACCCCGAGTCGCGGCAGGTCTTCGAGACCCGGGCGCGGCTGGTCTCGGCGCTGCGCCGCTTCCTGGAGGACCGGGGCTTCCTGGAGGTGGAGACGCCGATGATGCACGTCATCGCCGGCGGTGCCACCGCCCGCCCGTTCACCACCCACCACAACGCCCTGGACCTGCCCCTCTACCTGCGCATCGCGCCGGAGCTGTTCCTGAAGCGCCTCCTGGTGGGCGACATGCCCCGGGTCTACGAGATCAACCGCAACTTCCGCAACGAGGGGATCTCCACCCGCCACAACCCCGAGTTCACCATGCTGGAGTTCTACTGGGCCTACGTGGACTACCGGGTGCTGATGGACTTCACCGAGGAGATGCTGACCACCGCCGCCGAGGAGGTCCTGGGCACCACCACTCTGCCCTGGAAGGGGGAGGAGCTGGATCTTGCCGGGCCGTGGCCCCGCCTGACCATGCGCCAGGCCATCATCCAGTACGGCGAAGTGGGCGCCGACCGCCTGGAGGACGCCGCGGGGGTCGTGTCGGTGCTGGAGGAGAAGGGCATCGCCCTGCCCAAGGCAGGGGGCTCCGCCAGCTCCTACGGCCACCTGCTGATGACCCTGTTCGAGGAGGTGGCGGAGGAGCACCTGGTGCGCCCCACCTTCATCACCCACCACCCGGTGGAGGTCTCGCCGCTGGCCAAGCAGGACCCGGACGACCCCCGCTTCACCGAGCGCTTCGAGCTTTACATCGCCGGCATGGAGCTGGCCAACGCCTTCTCCGAGCTGAACGACCCGGACGTCCAGGCGGAGCGCTTCGAGCAGCAGGGCCAGGCCCGGGAGGCCGGGGACGCCGAGGCCCACGTCTTCGACGCCGACTACGTCCGGGCGCTGGAGCACGGCATGCCGCCGGCCGGTGGCCTGGGGTTGGGCATCGACCGCCTGGCCATGTTGTTCACCGACCGCCAGTCGATCCGCGACGTCATCCTCTTCCCCCTGCTGCGACCCGAGGATGAGGGTGGCCAGGACGCGGCCGGTGGCGGGGACGGTGCGGGGGACGAGGGCGCTGGCGGCGAGAGCGCTGCCGACGACGAAGGCAACGACGGCAGCGGCGAGGGCTGATCCCGCGTTGCGGTCCTTCCCCCGCTACCTGGCGCTGCGCTACCTGCGCTCGACCCGGCGCGACGCCTTCGTGTCGTTCCTCTCGGCGGTGGCCACCGGTGGCATCACCCTGGGGGTGGCGGCGCTGATCGTCTCCCTGGCGGCGCTCTCCGGCTTCCAGGGGGTTCTGATCGGCGACGTGGTGGCGCGCAGCCCGGAACTGGAGGTGGAGTTGCCCGCCAATGCCGGCGACGCCGCCCGGGCCGAGGCGCTGGCAACCGTGCGCGGGGCCGCCGACGTCAAGACCGCCCAGCCGATCCTCCGGGGCCAGGGCTGGGTGGTGGCCGCCGGCGGCATGGTGCGGCCGGTGGAGCTGGTCGGGTTCAGCGGCTCTCTGCCCGGCTCCTTCCCGCAAGCCACGGGGCGGGCCGAGGGCCTCTACCTCGACTCCAACCTGGCCGCCCTCTGGGGCCTGCGCATCGGCGACCCGGTGGAGGTGGTTTCCCCCCACCCCACCCTGGTGCCCTTCGGCCCGCCCCAGCCGCGGGTCCGCACCCTGGCCCTCGAAGGCACCTTCGAGCGCCCCCGCACCCAGGAGGACCAGCCGCGGGTGGCTCTGCCGCTGGAGGTCGCCGCCACCCTCTTCCCGGACCGCCGCCCGGTGATCCAGGCGGAAGCGCCGCTGGAGGCCGCCGACGGCCTGCGCCGGCAGCTCACCGCGGCGCTGCCCGCCGGCACCGAGGTGCGCACCTGGAAGGAGCTCAACTCGTCGCTCTTCTTCGTCCTCAAGCTGGAGAAGGCGATGATGTTCGTCGCCGTCTCGCTGATCGTCCTGGTGGCGGTGCTGGCCCTGGTGGCGGACCTGTCGCTGATCGTCTCCTCGAAGCGCTCCGAGATCGGCATGCTGGGGGCGATGGGCGCCGGGCCCTCGGTGGTGCGCCGCACCTTCCTGCTGCTCGGTGGGCTGCTGGCCGGCCTCGGTGCCGGGCTGGGCACGCTGCTCGGCGTCACCGCCGCCTGGGCGCTGGACCGCTGGGAGGTCATCGGCCTGCCCGGCGACGTCTACGTCTTCGACCACGTCCCCTTCGACGTCCGCGCGGTGGACCTGGCGGCGATCCTCGGCCTCACCCTGGTGCTGGCCACCCTTTTCTCCCTCTACGCCGCCCACCGCGCGGCGGCCCTGACCCCCATGGAGGCGCTGCGCCGATGACCGAAGCGACGACAGGAGCGACCCCGGATTCGGCGACCGAGCCCGTGACCGACCCGGCCCGGGTGGCGCAGCGCAGCGGCGTCGCCGTCGAGGCCCGGGGCGTCGTCAAGACCTTCCGCGACGGCCAGCGGGAGGTGGAGGTCTTGAAGGGCGTGGACCTGTCGGTGAGCCCCGGCGAGCTGGTGGCGGTGGTGGGGCCTTCCGGCTCCGGTAAATCGACCCTGCTCCAGATCCTCGGCACCCTGGACCACCCGGACGCCGGCCGGGTGTTGATCGGCGGCACCGACCTGGCGGGCCTGTCCGGCGAGGGGTTGGCCACCTTCCGCAACCGCACCATCGGCTTCGTCTTCCAGTTCCACCAGCTCCTGCCCGACTTCACGGCGCTGGAGAACGCCATGATCCCGGGGCGCATCGCCGGCCGCCCGGTCCGGGAGGTGGAGGAGCGCGCCCGCCTGCTGCTCGACGAGGTGGGCCTCACCGACCGCCTGGAGCACTTCCCCAGCGAGCTGTCCGGCGGCGAGCGCCAGCGCGTCGCCCTCTGCCGCGCCCTGGCCTTGGAGCCGCCCTTGCTTCTGGCCGACGAGCCCACCGGTAACCTGGACGCCGCCTCCGGCGAGCGGGTGCTGAACCAACTCGTCGCCCTGCAGAAGAGCCACGGCACCACCGCCCTCCTGGTGACCCACAACCCGGAGGTGGCGGCGCGCTGCGACCGGGTGCTGGAGATCACGGGCGGGGTGCTCCAGCAGGCTAGGCAGGACCGGTAGGGGCGAGGACGGGGTGGGTGGGCGCCTCCTGCCCCGGGGCCGCTCGCTTTTGGTGGTGGAAGGCAGGAGGCTCGCTGTTCATGCGCGGCCCCGATCTCCAGAGGCCTCAAACGGTTCTTGCCATTGGCCGCGCCTGGACACCCCGGGGCAGGAGGCGCCCACCCACCCCTCGCCGCCGGAGGTCGATCTCCTGGGGAATTGCTTTTGAGGTTATAGCCGCGAGCTGGTCAGCTCGACGTCGGCCTTGGCCCAGGCGATGGCGAGGTGCTCGCGGACTGTCGCCGCCTCCTCGTCTCGGCCCTGGGCCTCCAGGCTGTGTGCCAGCCCGCTCATCGCCCAGCCGTTGTGGGGGTATTGGCGCAGGTCCTCGCGGTAGACCGCCTCGGCCTCCTCCGCCCGCTCCGCCTCCAGCAGCGCCGCGCCGAGGGATTGGCGGTTCGGGTAGTACCAGAACGGGGGCTCCATGTAGGGCAGCTCGTCCTGCCGAGCCACCGCCGCCGCGAAGTGGCCGATGGCGGCGTCGAGGTCGCCGTCCGCACGGGCGATCTCCCCTTGCAGGAGGTCGTCGGCGATGTGCAGCAGCTCGCTGGCCGGGTAGTCGATGGAGTCGAGAAAGCGCACCTTCACCGAGTCGCGCAGCGGAACCAGCGAAGCACGGTGTTGGCGGGCCTCGTCGACGCGGCCGAGGTTGGCCAGGGCGACGCCGTGGGCGTAGTGGCCGATGGCGGTGGAGTAGTCGTGCTCGGCGGGGAACGGCGGCTCGTCCAGAACCTCCTGCCAGCGGCCGAACTGCACCAGGGTGAGGATCGGGATGGTCTTGAAGAACTCCACCGACGGGAACTGCTCGATCTGCTCCAGCTTCACCTGGTGGGCCACCCTGCGGGCCGCGTCGAGGGCGACGGTGCTGCGCCCCTGCATGCTGGACGCCGCCCACAGGAAGTGGATGTTGTGGGGGTAGTAGAGGGCCGGGTAGAAGCCCTGGGCGTTGCACTGGGCGATGTAGGCCTCGTCCACCGCGGCGGCGCGGACGTTGGCCTCGGAGGCGTCGTCGTAGCGCCCCACCCGCCAGTAGATGTGGGCCGGCATGTGGACCAGATGGCCGGAGCCCGGGACCAGGCCGGCCAACAGGTCGGCCGCCGGCTCGGCGCGCTCCGGCGTCGATGACGCCTCGACGGCGTGGACGTAAAGGTGCAGGGCGAGGGGGTGGCGCGGGTTGCGCTCCATCACCGTCTCCAGGGCGTCCAGCACCTCCACCGTGCCGGGCTTCGGCTCACTCTCGTCGAGCCAGTAGTCCCACGGCATGGTGTTCATCAGCGACTCAGCGAACAGCGCCTGGGCGTCGTCGTCCCCGGGGTGGCGCTTGGCCAGTTGGCGCATGGCGTCGGCGTAGGCCAGGTCCTGGGGCTCGCGGGCGGCCTCCGGGTCGGCGCTATAGCGGGTGGCCAGGGCGGCGATGTACTCGCGCTCCGACTCGGAGGCGTGCTCCAGGCGCTCCTGGGCGGCGGTGATGGCGGCGTGGGCGGCGACCCGTTCCTCGGGCGACATGATCGCCTTGCCGTTGCTGGTGACGTTGATGTTGGGGCCGGTGGCCAGCGCCTCGCCCCAGAAGCAGATGGCGCAGTCGTCGTCGAGACGTTGCGCCGCCTTGAAGCTGCGGATCGCCTCGGCGTGGTTGAAGCCGAAGGCGAGGACCATGCCCTGGTCGAAGTACTGCTGGACGCCGGGGACGGTGCTGCTGATGGGGTGGGAGTAGTCCCCCATTCCGTCGAACAGGGGGGCGCCGGCGCGGGCGGCGAGGTCGTCGCCATCGACCATGGCTTCGGAGCCGGCCGAGGCTTCGTCGCCGGGGACCGTCCTCTCCGGAGCTGCGGTGTGACAGCCGACGACGGTGAATACGACGAGCAGGAACAAAGATGGCGTACGCATCTTCATGTCGATCTCCTCGGGCTCGGAAGCCGGTAGATTGCGATGGGAAGATCGCCATCCTAGCAGCTCTCACCCTTGCAAATCGGCCGTCCTTCTGTCGCGCAGGCTCCGAGGGACCGGCAGGGGCGGGGACGGGGTGGGTGGGCGCCTCCTGCGTCCTGTGTTCAGTCAACTGCAGTGCCGCTCGCTGTGTGTGGTTGACCGACGGCTGCTGCCCGACTCGGCGTGAGAATCAGCGGGGGCCTTCCCGGTCCGCCGTCGTCGCGGGACATCCGCGGGTCGAGGCGGACCGGGGCCTTCAGCGCGGGGTCACCACACGGCGCATTCCCACTGGTAGCCGGAGCTGCACGTGCAGGTGCTCCGGGTCGTGTAGGTGACGCTGCACAGCTTGGTGCTTCCGGGCGAGGAGCAGGACGTGCCGTCTACCGTGTCGCAGAAGGGGGGAACCGTCTCCTGCGGCTCGTCGTTGGCCAGCGCCGAGAGGAGTTCTTCGAGATCAGCGTCTTCTTCGCCAACCTCCGCGTCGATCTCCGGGGCTTCCGGCAGTGCCTGGGTGTCGGTTTCGGCGGGGGCGTGGGAGGTAACGGTCGCGGCGCTGACCGGGAGGGCAGCCAAGAGGAGGAGGGAGAAGAGAACCAAGGTGGTACGCATGGTGAGACTCCTTGAAACGGGTTGGTAGATGGCCTTGAGGCCATGAATTTCGAAGAATATATATCACCGAATACCTGGAGGGCTACCCGAGGTCCGCTAACTCGACTGGGGGGGCCGGTAGGTGCGAGGACGGGGTGGGTGGGCGCCTCCTGCGCCGGGGCCGCTCGCTTTTCATGGTCGGAGGGGGGAGGCTCGCTGTTCATGCGCGGCCCCGACCCCCAGAGGCCTCAGACGGCTCTTGCCATTGGCCGCGCCTGGACACCCCGGCGCAGGAGGCGCCCACCCACCCCTCGCCGTCAGTAGCTTTAAAGTCTGCTCGAACCCGAGACAGAGTGCTGACCACCGCACTTTATTCGGACGGGGGTCGGGTGGTGGCGTCGGGTGACGATGGGAGGGTTCGTGTGTGGGATTCGGCGAGCGGCGAACCCGTAGGTTTTCGTACGTTGATCCTCCCCGGTGGTGAGACAGCCGTTCTGTCGCCCGCCTCCGACGAGATCCGCTGGGCCACGCCCGGAGCTTGGCGCTGGCTGGCCTGGGCCGCTCCGGATCCGGAAACCGGCGCCATGACCACCTACCCGGCCGAGATCTTCGACCCGCTGCCGCCACCACCGACTTCTTCGCATTAGTGAGTCCCCCCGGCACTGGCTGAAGGCTTCGCGGAAGGCACGAAGCGGCCACAGACGCGAAGAGCGCCCGCCGACTCTCGCCGACGGGCGCCCGTGATGGTGGTCGAACGGCTTGTGGTCAGTAGCAGCTGAAAGTGCCGTCGTCGCAGATGCAGATCTCCGGCTCGTAGGGGGTCCACTGGCAGCGGATGTAGGAGCCGGAGCAGGGGGTACCGTGGATGGCGCCGCAGTAGGGCAGGGACTTCTGCTCCGGCTGTGGCTCCAGGGTGGCGAGGAATTCGTCGATCTGGACGTCGGATTCGAGGTTCACGGTCTCAGGCGCGATCTCGGCGCTCAGGCTTTCGTGGCTCAGGATCTGGTCGCTCTGGATTTCGACGCCCGGGATTTCGCCACTCAGCGGAGGCGCGGTCTCGGCGGTGAGGGGGAGGGCGGCGATGAGAAGGAGGGCGAGGAGGACGAATGTCTTGCGCATGTTGATGGTGACTCCTTGGGGTGGTTAGTTGGCTTATTCAATATTAGAATTTTATGAAGGATAGATATTAAAAGTCAACCGCCGCCCGGGGGGCCCCCTGGTCCCGTTCACCGACGGTGGTAGGCTGAGCCCATCTGAAGAGTGATTCCAGGGTGTGGACCGGCGGAATGCCGTGAGCGCCGGCGCCGTTGCACACTCACGAAGTCACCGACCGACGGAGAGGCGTTAGAGATGTTCGAGAAGTACAACGAGAAGGCCCGCAGGGCTTTGTTTTTCGCCCGTTACGAGGCCTCCAAGCTCGGCAGCCGGGTCATCGAGTCGGAGCACATCCTGCTCGGCATCCTGCGCGAGGGCGAGGAGACGGTGGGGGAGATCTTCCGCCGCTTCCAGGTCAAGGCCGAGGAGGTGCGCCGGGAGATCGAGGGCGAGCGGGTGTTCGTCGAGCGCATCTCGTCCACCGCCGAGCTGCCGCTGTCCGAGGAGTCCAAAAAGATCCTCGCCTACGCCTCCCACGAAGCCGAGTCCATGCTCCACTCCACCGTCGGCTCGGAGCACCTGTTGATCGGCCTGCTGCGGGTGGAGGATTCGCTGGCCATGCGCATCCTGGCCCAGAACGGCCTCGACCTCTACACCGTCCGCGAGGAGGTCCTGTCCATCGCCAAGGAGCGCGAGGCGACGCAGCAGAAAAAGGAGCTGCCCTTCGTCACCGAGTACGGCCGCGACCTCACCACCCTGGCCGCCGAGGGCACCTTCGACCCGCTCATCGGCCGCGACGTGGAGGTCGACCGCATCATCCAGATCCTCTCCCGGCGCACCAAGAACAACCCGATCCTGCTCGGCGAGCCCGGGGTCGGCAAGACCGCCATCGTCGAAGGGCTGGCGCAGCGCATCGTTGAGGGCAAGGTGCCGATCTTCCTGGCCAACAAGCGGATCATGGCGCTCGATCTCTCCTTGATCGTCGCCGGCACCAAGTACCGCGGCCAGTTCGAGGAGCGGCTGAAGGGGATTCTGAAGGAATTGAAGGACGCCAAGGAGCTGATCGTCTTCATCGACGAGATCCACTCCTTGATCGGCGCCGGCTCGGCGGAGGGGTCGCTGGATGCCGCCAACATCCTGAAACCCGCCCTCTCCCGGGGCGAGGTTTCCTGCATCGGCGCCACCACCTTGAAGGAGTACCGCAAGTACATCGAGAAGGACCGCTCCCTCCTGCGCCGTTTCCAGTCGGTCCAGGTCAAGGCGCCGACGGAGGAGGAGACGTTGCAGATCCTGGAGGGGATCCAGGACCGCTACGAGGCGTTCCACAAGGTGCGCTACGACCGCGAGGCGCTGCGCACCGCCATCTACCAGTCCACCCGCTACATCACCGACCGCCACCTGCCGGACAAGGCCATCGACGTCATCGACGAGGCCGGCGCCCGGGTCAAGCTGCGCCGCGTCCGGGACACCCAGAACCTGCGCCAGCTCGAGCAGGAGATCCGCGACGTGGTCCTGGAGATGAAGGCGGCCATCTCGGACAAGGAGTTCGAGAAGGCGGTCTACCTGCGGGAGCGGGAGATCGAGCTGCGGGAGGACCGGGAGCGCATGCGCCAGATCGGGGAGGAGGGCGTCGATCTGGACGTCACCCGCCGCGACGTCGAGGAGGTCATCGCTTCCTGGACCGGCATCCCGCTGAAAGCGCTGGAGTCGGTGGAGGCGGAGAAGCTGATGCGCATGGAGGACAGCCTGCGTCAGCACGTCGTCGGCCAGGACCGGGCCATCGAGGGGATCAGCCGGGCCATCCGGCGCTCCCGCCTGGGGGTGTCCAACCCGCAGCGGCCGGTGGGCTCGTTCATCTTCCTCGGCCCCTCCGGCGTCGGCAAGACGGAGGTCGCCCGGCGCCTGGCGGAGTTCCTGTTCGGCAGCCAGAAGTCGCTGGTCCGCTTCGACATGAGCGAGTACATGGAAAAGCACGCCGTATCGAAGATGATCGGCTCGCCCCCGGGCTACGTCGGCCACGACGAGGGCGGCCAGCTCACCGAGCGGGTGCGCCGCCAGCCCTACTCGCTGATCTTGTTTGACGAGATCGAGAAAGCCCACCCGGACGTCGCCAACCTGCTGCTCCAGATTCTGGAGGACGGCACCCTGACCGACGCCTACGGCAACCACGTCGATTTCCGCAACACCCTGATCCTGATGACCTCCAACGTCGGCTCCAAGCTGGTGGTCCGCGGCGGCCGCATGGGCTTCGGCGATGAGACCGGCGACGAGGAGCGGGACTTCCAGCGCGTCGAGGAGGAGATCCTGGGCGCCCTGCGCCGCACCTTCAGCCCGGAGTTCATCAACCGGGTCGATGAGGTCATCGTCTTCAAGCCGCTGTCCCAGGACACCTTGCGCAAGATCGTCGGCATCATGATGCGCGACGTCAACCTCAACCTGGCGGAGCGCAACCTGGCGGTGGAGATCGACGCCGACGTGGGCGACTGGCTGCTGGTCAAGGCGGGCATCGACCCGTCCACCGGCGCCCGGCCGCTGCGCCGCACCATTCAGCGCCACATCCAGGACGCGGTGTCCGAGATCCTGATCCGCCGCAACGCCGAGGACATCGCCCGCATCGAGGTCCACGTCGTCGATGGCGAGCTGGCCTTCGAGTCCCACACCGCCAGCGAGCCGGTCGGCCAAGAGGTCGAGGAGCTGGTGGGGGACCGCTAGACCGGCCCCGCCGCGCCCGTGTCTCCGCCAGCCACCATGGGCCGGGAGAGGCCGCAGTTCCAGGAAAAGCTGTCCCGGCCGCTGGCCTGGGCCCTGCTCCTCCTGCTGGTCACCACCTTCGGTCTGCGGGCGTGGTACGCCTTCGACGACCCCCGGCCGGACCGCTTCTGGGATGAGCGCTACTCCCTGATGAACGTCCGCGCCCTCCTCGGCGAGGGGGGCGAGTGGCCGGCCAAGGCGTTCTACCCGACCCTTTCCTACCTGCCCCAGATGGCGCTCCTGGGCCCGCTCCACTGGGCCTGCGACGAACGCCAGTTGTGCGACGCCCACATCGTTCAGACGGTGACCGACCGCCGGGGCCGGGAGCGGGTCGCCTTCACGCCGCTGGCCTACCGCCTGTGCCGCCTGCTGCCGGCCCTCTTCGGTACCCTCTGCGTGCTCTGGGTGTTTCGCATCGGGCGGCGGCTCTTCGGCGCTGAGGCCGCCCTGCTGGCCGCCGCCTTCCTCGCCGCCGTGCCCGCCCACCTGCGCATGTCGGGGATCTTCAAGCCGGACACCCTGATGTCGTGGCTCATGCTGGTGGCGGTGGAGGCGGCCCTGCTGGTGGCGCTCGAGCCCTCGCTGCGGCGCTACCTGTGGGCCGGCGCCGCCGTCGGGTTGGCGGCGTCGGCCAAGTACAACGGCGTCGCCTCCGCCCTGCCGCTGGCGGTGGGCGCCCTCTGGGGCGTGCTCCCGGGGCCGCGCCGCAACCCCGCCCGGGCCGGCTGGCTGGTGTGGGCCGGGGTCACCTCCATGCTCGTCTTCCTGGCCTTGAACCCCCACGTCGTCACCGCTACCGAGATCTTCGTCCAGGACAACTGGAACACGGTGCGCGAGTACGACTGGCGGGGCGAGCAGGCCGGCACCACCCGGGCCGACCTGGTGCCCCGCTTCGCCGCCAGCTTGCTGACCTGGTTTTTCCACGGCCCGCTGGTGGGGGCGCTGGCCCTGGTCGGCTTGCCGCTCCTGGTGGCGGCGGTCTTCTGGCCGCGGCTGGCGGTGGCGCCGGAGCGCCGGGCCGGGGGCGCGGACGAGGCGCTGCGCCGCGAGACGTGGGCGGTGGTGGCGTCGGCCCCGCTGGGGTACCTGGCGCTCTACATCTACTCCACCACCAACCCGGGGAGCCACAACTGGCTGCCGCTGGTGCCCTTCTCCTGCCTCGCCGCGGCCTTCGTGGCCAGCCGGCTGTGGGAGCTTCTGGCGGTCCGGGTGCCGCGCCGCGCCGCCGTGGCGGTGGCCGCCGCCGCCCTGCTGGCCGCCCTGGTGGCGGTGCCGGTGCAGGCCGGCGGCTGGGTGTACCACCTGGTGGTGCCCTCCACCACCAAGCAGGCGGAGGACATCCTGGTGCGGGATCTGCCGCGCCACCTGCGCCATCGCCTGGTGCTCTTCGACGGCGACCAGCGCATGCGGGTCAAGCGCAGCGGTGGCAACAAGGCGATCCTGGTGCATCGCGATGAGCTGGTGGGAGACGCCGCGGACGCCGCTGAGGCGCTGGCCGCCGGTGCCGACGCGGTGGTCGCCCTCGCCCCCCGGGGCACCGCGCCGCCCCCCTGCGCCGTGCCCCCGGGCCGCTTGCGCCGCGCTCCGTTCACGGCCTGGGGATCGCCGCTGACCGTGGCCGTCCACCCCTGGCGCGCCGCCGGGGAGATGAGCATCCTGGAGCCGGCCCCGGCCCCGGCCCCGGCTCGCACGCGGCCTGCCTCCACCGCGCCGGCCTCCGCCGCACCCGTCTTCACCGTGCCCGCCACCGAGCTGCCCGCCGGCGGCCGCCTCTCCTTCGAGATCCTGCCCCCCGCCGGCGCCGCCCCGGCCGACCTCCAGCCGGTGTTCCTGGACGGTCGGGAGCTGCGGGTTTTCTGGGGCGAGACCGGCCACCGCCGCTTCCGCCTCCTCTCCGAAAGGGTGCCGCCCCCCGCCGGCCCGGGGCCGTGGCGCCTGACCGTAGGCAGTGGCGGTAGCGGTGGCGGCGGCGGTGGCGGCGGCGGTAGCGGCGGCGGTGGCGGCGTGGGGGTGGTGCGCATGCTCCCCTGGCAGCCCCCCTTGCCGTGCGGCTGAGCCCGCCCCCAGGCCGGCGATCCCGGTGCCGTGGCCACCGCCGGCCCGGCCTGGAACGGAGCGTGAATTTAGCTATGGGCCGCCGCTCGTATAAGATGCCATCTCAATCCGGTAGTGGAGACGCCCGCAAGCGTGCGTCCCGCCGGGTTCCTCGCCGATACGGCTGCCCGCCGCCGACCGACGGCATCCGTTTCCGGCCGCAGGTGCGTACCTCAAAGTGGACGCCCCTCGCCCCGACCCGCATCCCTGGGAGGACGGTAATTCAATGAAGGTCTCGTTGTTGCTGCGCAAGCTTCGCCCGCTCCACGTCCCGCACCGCCGTGCCTGCGTGATGGCAATCCTGGCCTGCCTGGTGTTGGCCCCGGCGGCCCTGCCCGCCGACGCCCAAAGCGCCTCCGAGGTGGAGGGCCAGCCGGTCACCGAGATCGAAGTCTCGGGGCTCGATTCCCTGGCCGAGGAGACCCTCCTCTACTACCTCGACCTGGAGCCGGGGCGGATCCTCGATCTGGATTCCCTGAACATCCGCATCAAGAACCTCTGGGAGCGCCAGCTCGTCGAGGATCTGACGGTGCGTTACGAGGCGGTGGATGGCGGCGTCAAGCTGTTCCTGGACGTCACCGAGCGGCCGGTGCTGCGTTCCGTCGATTACGTGGGCCTGGACAAGGTGAAGCGCTCCGAGGTGCGGGACAAGATCGTCGAGGAGCGCATCGTGGTGCGCGAGGGCGGCCCCCTGTCCCGGGGCGAGCTGGAGCGGCTGAAGGTGGCGATGAAGGAGCTCTACCGCGACAAGGGGTACCGCTTCGCCGAGATCTCCTACGATCTGGAGCGGGTGGACGAGAACGAGGTGCGGGCGGTCTACCAGATCGATGAGGGCGACCGGGTGCGCATCGGGGACGTGGACTTCGAGGGCAACACCGTCTACTCCGACCTTCGCTTGCAGTGGGCGATGAAGGGCACCAAGGAAACCAACCTGATCAACCGCATCCTGCGCAAGGACATCTACAACCCGGCCAAGCTGGAGGAGGACCTGGAGAAGGTGCGGGAGATCTACCGCAAGGCCGGCTACAAGAACGTCCTCCTGGGCGACCCCGACATCGACATCGCCCAGCGCGGCGGCAAGCGGCGCATGGAGCTGACCATCCCGGTGGAGGAGGGGGAGCGCTACCGCTTCGGCGAGATCACCATCGAGGGCAACGAGACCTACAGCGACCAGGCGCTGTTGCGGGTCTTCCGCAACGAGCCCGGGAGCTGGCTGAAGGCCGACCTGATCGACGAGGGCCTGGAGTCGGTGCGCGACCTCTACGCCAACACCGGCTACATGTTCGCCCGCGTCGAGCCGGAGCTGGTGGAGCGGGGCGACAACGTGGCCGACGTCTTCATCCGCATCGACGAGGGCGAGCAGTTCACCGTCGGCCGGCTCGAGTTCGAGGGCAACACCCGCACCATGGACAAGGTGCTGCGCCGCGAGCTGCGGGTTCAGGAAGGCTTCGTGATGAGCGTCGCGGCGCTGCGCAACAGCGTCTACAAGATCAACCAGCTCGGCTACTTCCAGCTCAACGAGGAGGAGCCGGTGAAGATCGACGTCGATGCCGAGTCAAAGACCGTCGATCTGGTGTTCGATGGCGAGGAGGCGGACCGCACGGAGCTCCAGTTCGGCGGTGGCTACAGCGAGTTGGAGGACTTCTTCGCCACCTTCTCCATCCGCACCCAGAACTTCCTGGGCCGCGGCGAGTCGTTGCAGGCCGCCCTGCAGACCGGCGGTCGCTCCGAGTACTTCAACCTCGGCTACTTCGTGCCCTGGTTCCTGGACCGGCCCCAGACCGTCGGCGTGCAGGTGTTCCAACAGACCATCGACCTCAATTTCCTTTCCAACGACGACAACTTCGAGCGCTCCAGCAAGGGCGTCACCCTGACCTACGGCCGCAGCTTCCGCCTCTTCCAGTCGTTCTCCGTCTCCTACACCCTGGCCGAGTTCGAGGAGTCGGCCTCCTTCCTCGACCCTGAAGGCGACCCCACCAACCTGCAGATCCGCACCATCGACAGCTCGTCCATCCGGCCGGTGTACGCCTACAACAGCATCAACAACCGCTTCGAGCCCACCCGCGGCCTGAGCTTCTCGCTGTCCAGCGAGTACTCCGGCGGCTTCCTCGGCGGCCAGAACAACTTCGTCAAGCCGGAGACCCGGTTCACCCTCTACAAGCCGCTGGGTGAGTACCCGGTGCGCCACGTCCTCGGGTTCAACCTGGAAGCCGGCTATCTGCTGCCCTTCGACGAGGGCGTGACCTCGGCCCTGGAGTACTTCTTCCTCGGTGGCGAGCGCTCCATCCGGGGCCACAGCTCGCGTTCCATCCTGCCGCGGGACGAGGCCGGGAATCTCATCCGGGACAATGTCGGTTTCGTAGTGGGAGGCGATCGCTACCTCCAGATCAACCTGGAGTACCACATCCTGGCCGGTGGGCCGTTCCGCTTCCTGTTGTGGACCGACGCCGGCCAGACCTGGGCCGACGGGCAGGACCTGGACTTCAACGCCGTGCGCTGGACCGCTGGCGCCGAGCTGCGGGTCCTGGTGCCGGTCTTCGGCGCGCCGCTGCGCTTCATCTACGCCTTCAACCTGGACGAGCAGCCCTACGACGAGTTCGAGTCGTTCAAGTTCTCCATCGGCAGCACGTTCTAGCCCGGTTCCCCGCCCGCCCGGTGGGCAGGGAGCCGGCCCGATCCGAGTTCGCACCTCACAACACCTGAAACGTTCAAGGAGTTTCTCCCGATGTCCATGAAGATCACTCACCTCCGCGCCATTGTCGGCGCCCTCGCCCTCGTCCTCGCCGCCACCGTGGCCACCCCGGCCCTGGCCCAGGGCGGTGCCAAGATCGCCATCGTCGATACCCAGCGCATCCTCGCCGACTCATCCACCGGCAAGGCCGCCCAGGCCGAGATGGAGCAGATGCGCGACGCCAAGACCGCCGAGGGCCAGGCCCTGCAGCAGGAGATCGAGGCCCTGCGCACCCGTCTCAGCGAAGGCCGCCTGACCCTGGCCGAGGACGCCATCGCCGATCTCGAGCGCCAGCTCGAGGACAAGGCCATCGCGCTGCGCCGCTTCCAGGACGACGCCAACCGGGAGCTGCAGAAAAAGCAGGCCACGGTGCTGCAACAGTTCGAGACCTCGGTGATGCCGGTGATCAACGCCGTCGGCACGGAGCAGGGCTACACCCTGATCTTCAGCAAGTTCGAGAGCGGTCTGCTTTACGCGGACGACAGCGTCGAGATCACCGACGAGGTCATCTCCCGCCTCGACTCCGCCGGCAACTGAGCCCGGATTATTCATGAGCCACCCTACTGCGAGCGCCCATGGCACGCCATCACGGGCGGTCCTCACTCATCGCTCCCTCAACGTGGCGCAACCACGCCTCGGTCGTTCTTCGCTCCGGGTCACCCGTGCTGACGCACCTTGGACGCTCTCGCTACGGGCGTTCATGAAAAATCCGGGCTAGCTGGCGATGCACCGCCTGGCGGATCTCGCCGCGGAGGTCGGTGGCCGGATCGAGGGCAACGCTGAGGCGGTGGTGCGCGACCTGCGCACCCTGACCGACGCCGGCCCCGAAGACCTGGCGCCGCTGTTCTCCTCCGCCTATCGGGAGCAGGCCCGGGCGAGCCGGGCCGGCGCTCTCCTGGTGCCGGAAGACCACGCCGGCCTGACGTCCGACCTGGAGCCCCGGCCGCTGCTGGTGGTGGAGCACCCGAGCCACGCCATGGCGCGGCTCCTGGATCACCTCCACCCGCCCTACCGCCCGGAGCCCGGGGTCCACCCCACGGCGGTGGTGAAGGAGGGCGCGGAGATCCACGCCAGCGCCCACGTCGGCGCCTACGCCGTCATCGGCGCCGGCAGCCGGCTCGACGCCGGTGTCATCGTCGAGGCGCTGGCGGTGGTCGGTCGCGGCTGCCGGGTCGGCGCCGACACCCGCCTGCGCCCCCACGCCGTGCTCTACGACGACACGGTCCTGGGGGCGCGCTGCCAGGTCCATTCCGGCGCCGTGGTCGGCGGCGACGGCTTCGGCTACGCCACCCGGCAGGGGGTGCACCACAAGATCCCCCAGGTCGGCCGCGTGGTGATCGGTGACGACGTCGAGATCGGCGTCAACAGCGCCATCGACCGGGGCGCCCTGGGCGACACCGAGATCGGGGCCGGTAGTAAGATCGACAACCTGGTGCAGGTGGGCCACAACGTGCGCACCGGCAAGGCGGTGCTGCTCTGCGGCCAGTCCGGCATCGGCGGCAGCACGGTCCTCGGCGACCATGTGGTCCTGGCCGGCAAGGCCGGCGTCGCGGACCACGTCGAGGTCGGCGACCGGGTGCAGGCGGCGGCGGCCTCGGCGGTCCTCGGCAGCGTGCCGGCGGACACCCGGGTGGCCGGCACTCCGGCCATCGAAATCGGCCGCTGGCGGCGCCAGACCGCTCTGCTGCGCCGCCTGGAGGCGATGTCGAAGCGGCTGCGCCAGGTAGAGAAGACACTGGAGCGACAGAAGACGCTGGAGCGACAGCGGATAGACGCCCCGGAGCCGGAAGGCGGCGGGGCAGGAGAGGGGGAGCAGTGACCACGAAGGACGGCAGCAGTGACGACCAACAGGAGCGCCCGGTGGAGACGGCGCAGGACTGGGACATCCGGTGGATTCTCTCGGTGCTGCCGCACCGCTACCCGCTCCTGCTGGTGGACCGGGTGCTGGAGATGGAGCCGCGCAAGCGGGTGGTGGCGATCAAGAACGTCACCTTCAACGAGCCGGTCTTCCAAGGGCACTTTCCCGGCCAGCCGGTGTTTCCTGGGGTGATGATGATCGAGGGCATGGCCCAGGCCGGCGGCCTGATGCTGCTCCACGAGTTGGAGGACCGGGATTCGAAGCTCCTCTACTTCACCTCCATCGACGACTGCCGCTTCCGCCGCCCGGTGGTCCCCGGCGACCAGATGCGCTACGAGGTGGACGTCCAGCGTTACCGCTCCACCTACTGCCGCCTGCGGGGCCGGGTCATGGTGGGGGACGAGCTGGCCGCCGAGGCGACCATCGCGTCGGCGACGGTGGACCGCTGAGGTGGGGGCACGGCGATGAGTCAGTCCAGCGTCCACCCCTCGGCCCACGTCGATCCCTCCGCCGAGATCGGCGACGGGGTCAGCATCGGCCCGTTCGCCGTCATCGGCCCCCAGGTGGTGGTGGGCGACGGCTGCGAGATCGGCGCCTCGGCCCAGGTGCAGAGCCACACCACCCTGGGCCGGAACAACCGCGTCTTCCCCCACGCCTGCATCGGCTTCGAGCCCCAGGATTTGAAGTACGAGGGCGAGGACGTCTACCTGGAGGTCGGCGACGGCAACCACTTCCGGGAGTTCTGCACCGTCCACCGGGGCACCGGCTTCGGCGGCGGCGTCACCCGCATCGGCTCGGACAACCTGTTCATGGCCTACTCCCACGTCGCCCACGACTGCCAGGTGGGGGACCGCACGGTGTTCGTCAACAACGCCACCCTGGCCGGCCACGTCGAGGTCGGGGATGACGCCACCATCGGCGCCGTCTCGGCGGTCCACCAGTTCTGCCGCGTCGGGCGCCACGCCTACATCGGCGGCTACTCGGTGGTCACCATGGACGCCCTGCCGTTCGTCAAGACGGTGGGGATGAAGGCCGCCTGCTACGGCCTGAACTCCATCGGCCTGCGCCGCAAGGGCTTCTCGCCGGAGACCCGCAAACTGCTGCGCCGGGCCACCCGCATCCTCCTCCAGTCCGGCTTGAACACCGCCCAGGCGCTGGAGCGCATCCGCGGTGACGTCGGCACCGACGACCCGGAGGTGGCCTACCTGGTGGAGTTCGTGGAGTCGTCCGAGCGCGGGGTGGTCAAGGCCGCCCCCGGCGCCCGCGGCCAGCGCGGCGGTGAGTCGGAGGCGGCAGGTGACTGACGCGCCCACCCACGGCCGGCCGTTGCGCGCCGGTGTGTTCGGCATCGGCTCTCTGGGCTACCACCACACCCGCCTCCTCGCCGCTCTCCCCGGCGCCGAGCTGGTGGGCATCCACGACCCGAACCCGGAGGCGGCGAAGCGGGCCGAGGACCACGGCGCCCGGATCTTCGAGGACCCGGCGGAGCTGGCCGCCGAGCTGGAGGTGGCGGTGGTGGCGGCACCCACCATCCACCACGCCGACCTCGGCGTGCCGCTGCTGGAGCGCGGCGTCCACTGCCTGGTGGAAAAGCCCATCGCCCCGGACCTGGCGGAGGCCGACCGCCTGCTGGAGGCGGCCGAGAAGGGCGGCGCGGTGCTCGGCGTCGGCCACGTCGAGTTCTACAACCCGGCGGTGCAGACCCTGCTGGGCGCCGGCGTCACCGCCCGCTTCGTCGAGGTCCAGCGCCTGGCCCAGTTCACCCCCCGGTCGCTGGACGTGGACGTGGTCAAGGATCTGATGATCCACGACCTGCAGATCCTCCACGCCCTCGACCCGTCGCCGTTGGCCGAGGTGCGGGCCACCGGCATCGAGGTCCTCTCCCACCGTGTCGACATCGCCAACGCCCGCCTGGCTTTCGAGTCCGGTTGCGTCGCCAACGTCACCGCCTCCCGGGTGTCCTCCGAGCGGGTGCGCAAGCTGCGCGTCTTCTCGCCCGAGAGCTACTACTCCCTGGACTACCAGGAGCAGGAGATCAAGGGCTACCGCCTGGCCGCCGAGGGCGGCGCCGGCGACTCCGACGCCCCGCCGGTGGTGGAGGTGGGCGGCCGGGCGATCCTCCAGGCGGACCTGACGGTGGAGCCCCGGGAACCGCTGCGCGGCGAGCTGGAAGCCTTCCTCGCCCGCTGCCGCGGCGAGACGACGGGCCCCGGCGCCCTCTTCGTCGATGGCACCGAGGGCCGCCGCGCCCTGGCCACGGCGCTGGCGGTGATGGACGCGATCTCGGGATGAGCGCGTTCGCCACCGGCTGCTAGGCTGCCAGCATCGTGCTGAATTGTTTCAGCCTCCGCCGCTGGTCCGCCCTTGCCCTGGTGACCCTCGCCGTCCTGACGGCCATCACCCTGGGTGCCGCCTGCACGGGGCCGCCGCCCCCGCCCGACTTGGTGGTCATCGTCATCGACACCCTGCGTGCCGACGCGCTGGGGGTCTACGGCGCCGGGGGCGGCAACTCGCCCCACATCGACAGCTTGGCCGGCGACGGCGTGCTCTACACCCGGGCCTACAGCCAGGCACCCTGGACCACCCCCTCGGTGGGCGCTCTTCTGACCTCGCGCTATCCGACGGAGCTTGGCCTCGTCGCTGGCCCCGACCGCCTGCCTCCGGTCCACGACACCCTCGCCGAGCTCCTGTCCCGGGCCGGGTATGTCACCGCCGCGGTGGTCAGCCACCACTTCGTCAGCAAAAAGTGGAACTTCGACCAGGGCTTCGACCACTTCGACCAGTCCAATGTGCGCTGGCACGCCGCCGTGACCTCCGCCGACGTCACCGACGACGCCCTCGCCCGGGTGGACGAGATGATGGCCGCCGAGGCCGGCCCGTTCTTCCTCTTCGTCCACTTCTTCGACCCCCACTTCGACTACATCGAGCACGGGGAGTTTCCGCGCAGCGATCCCGCCTACGCCGGCCCGGTGCGCTCCGGCATGGTCTTCACCGACCTGGTGAAGCTGGCGCCGGAGATGAATGCCGAGGACGTCAACCACCTGCGGCGGCTCTACGAGTCGGAGGTGGCGTTCACCGACCACCACGTCGGCCGCCTGCTGGCCGGCTTGGAGGCCCGGGGGCGCTACCAGCCGTCGCTGTTGGTGCTCACCGCCGACCACGGCGAGGAGTTCCTGGAGCGCGGGCGGCTCGGCCACGGGGAGAGCCTGCACGACGAGATGATCCACGTCCCCCTGGTCATCAAGCGGCCGGAGGGGTGGGAGGCGGGGACGGTGGTGGCGGAGCCGGTGGGGTTGGTGGACGTCCTGCCGACGTTGATGCAGCTCCTCGGCCTGGAGGCGCCTCAGGACGTCAGCGGGCGCAGCCTTCTGAGCCCCACCACCCCGGGCGCCGACTCCGACGTGCCGCCCAGCCTCGCCTCGCCGTCGCCGCGGCCGGTGTTCAGCGAAGCCTCCTGGCCCGGGCTGCGCTCGGTGGTGGACGGCCCCTTCAAGCTGATCCACCGCAGCGGCGAGCAGATCGGCCTCTACCACCTGCTCCGGGACCCGGACGAATCCCGCAACCTCCTGGCCTTCCAGGGCCGCTACGGGGTGGTGGAGGAATTCGAGGCCGCCCACGGCAAGCTGCGCGCCTTCACCCACTACGTCGAAGTCCGGGAGGACGGTGCCGGAGAGGTCGAGGTCGACCCGGAGCTGCGCCGCCAACTGGAGGCGCTGGGCTACCTCCAGTGACGGCGCGGACCGGCTACTGGATCGGTGACGCCAGGTACGAGGCGCGGGAGGCGACCTTGTGCCAGAAGGGGCGGCCTTGCACCTCTTCCAGGGTGAGGCGGCGGCTGCGCCCGAAGTCGGCCTCGAACATCTTCTCCATGTCCCCCGCGAAGGCGGCGTCGCTGACCACCGCCACCACCTCGAAGTTGAGGCGCAGCGACCGGTTGTCCAGGTTGAGGGTGCCGACGCCGGCCAATTCGTCGTCCACCAGCCACGTCTTCTGGTGCATGAAGCCGTCGTCGTAGAGGTAGACGGGAACGCCGGTCTCCAGCAGATCCTCCAGGTACACCGGGTGGGCGAGCTGGACGAAGCGGCTGTCGGTGGTCTCCGGCACCAGCAGGCGGACGTCGACGCCGCGCAGCACCGCCAGGTGGAGGGCGGCGAGAACCCCCGGGTCGGGGATGAAGTACGGGGTGGCCAGCCACAGCCGCTCCTCGGCCTGGTGGATGACCTGCTGCATCAGCAGGGAGGCGGTCTCCAGCCGGTCCGCCGGGCCGCTGGCTACGACCAGGGCGGCGGCGTCGCCCCGGCCGGCGGCGGGGGGCTGCCAGTCGAGCTCCAGGACGTCGCCGGTGGCCCAGTGCCAGTCCTCGAAGAAAGGCACCTGGAGGCCCGCCACGGCGGGCCCGGCGACGCGCACGTGGGTGTCCCGCCAGGCCCCGAATTCGGGGTCCAGGCCGAGGTACTCGTCGCCCACGTTGAGGCCCCCGGTCCAGCCCACCTCGCCGTCCACGACGAGGATCTTGCGGTGGTTCCGGAAGTTCATCTGGGAGCGGCGCACCCCCTGGTTGGAGCGGAACGGGGAGGCGCGGACCCCGGCCTCCTCCAACGGGCCCAGGTACTCGTCGTCCAGGCCAGCGCTGCCGATGGCGTCGTAGAGCAGGTAGACGTCCACCCCCTGCCGCGCCTTGGCCATCAGGCGGTCCGCCAGGCGGCGGCCCAGGTCGTCGTCGCGGACGATGTAGAACTCGACCAGCACGTAGTCCTCGGCCTCGTCGATGCCGGCCAGCATGCTGTCGAAGCCGGCCGCGCCGTCGATCAGTAGCTCCACCTCGTTGCCGCCCAGGAAAGGCAGCCGGGCCAGCTTCTCGCCGGCCCGCCGGGTGCCCTCCTCGGGCACGTAGGTGGCGTAGCGCTCCCCCAGGCCCTCGAACTGGTCCGCCACTTCGGCATCCCGCGCCCGCCGGCTCTCGACGTAGCCGCCGAAGCGGCTGCGGCCAAACATCCAGTACGCCGGCACCGCGACCACCGGCAGAGAGTTGAGCGCCACCACCCAGGCGATGGTGCCCTGGGGCGTGCGGGTGTTCATCAGCGAGTGGACCGAGGTCAAGGCGCCGACGACGTGGGCGACGACGAGAAACCCGGCCATCCAGGCGCGCCGCCGACGCCGCCAGCGACGGAACTCGGGATCCCGCTCCCGGTTCTGGAACCAGTGCCAGAAGCGGCGCAGGGGGCCGGGCTTTCCGCGCTGTTCACCGCCAACGGCGGGATCTTGGGAAGCATGAGTCTCGGACATGGCCCATTCTCTCCCCAAACGGAGTCTCGGCGCCATCGGGAATCCAGGCGCGCCACGCTCCGTTCCGGCCCCCATGAATGCGGGTCAGGCGACCTCCATCGTCGGTAAGTCAGCCGAGGTGAGCTACACTCAAGGGCCCGCCGCCGGAGCGCCAAGCGCCGTGCTCCGCGCTGGCGGCTGAGTCAGCCCTACCCGCAGCACCCCGAAATGCCGTCGAGGAGGCAACGCCAGTGTCGGACGTGAAAATCGGAGTCGTCGGAGGCAGTGGCCTCTACGCCATGGACGAGGTGAAGGTGTTGGAGGAGCGGCGGGTGGAGACCCCGTTCGGCGACCCTTCCGACGCCTTCGTCATCGGCGAGCTGGCCGGGCGCACGGTGGCCTTTCTGCCGCGCCACGGCCGCGGCCACCGCCTGACCCCCAGCGAGATCCCGTTCCGCGCCAACCTGTGGGCCTTCAAGTCCCTGGGCGTCGAGCGCCTGCTGTCGGTGTCCGCCGTCGGCTCCCTGAAGCTGGCCTACGAGCCGGGCCACGTGGTGGTGCCGGACCAGTTCTTCGACCGCACCCGCCACCGGGACGACACCTTCTTCGGCGACGGCCTGGTGGGCCACGTCTCCCTGGCCGACCCGGTGTGCCCGCATCTTTCCAGCGTCGCCGCCGACGCCGCCGAG
>Ga0102947_1000083_pt1 | contig 32640 bp, 24 predicted proteins | sample SalPon2A_A_D2_MG_FD_78210 | JGI IMG/M metagenome (GOLD analysis project Ga0102947, IMG submission 78210) | Soil microbial communities from South San Francisco under conditions of wetland restoration - Salt Pond MetaG R2A_A_D2_MG | ecosystem: Environmental > Terrestrial > Soil > Wetlands | place... | reverse complement strand
CTAAGGCTGCTGTTTCCCCCGGTGTATCTCCTTACGATATTACGATGCAAAAAGCGCTACGATGCCTTTTTCTGGTAACCCTATTCTGCATTTATGCAGCGTCTGCGCTGGCACAGAGCGCTACCGTACGCGGGTTTGTAAAGGATAAAGCGGATGGTCAGCCGTTGCTGGGCGTCAACGTGAGCCTGGCCGACAATGCCAACAGGCTCTATGGCAATGCCACCGACAACAATGGATTCTTTATTATCCCACAACTTGCCCCAGGGCGCTATGTACTGCGCGTCAGCTACATCGGCTATGAACTCTATACCGATACGCTCAGCCTGAACCCCGACCAGATTCTCACTTACAACTTCGACCTGGTCAGCAGCACCTCTGAACTCGACGAGGTCGTCGTAGAGGCCGAGCAAGAAAACGTGGGAGCCGCCAATGTGACGGCGGGCCTCCAAACCGTACGCCCGCAAGACATCAACCTGATTCCGGCCCCGGATGTCTCGGGCGACCTCGTCAGTTATCTAACGACCTTGCCGGGCGTGGTGGCAACGGGTGACCAGGGCGGTCAGCTTTTCATCCGAGGCGGCGAGCCCACGCAAAACCTCGTGCTGCTTGATGGCATGCTGGTCTACCAACCTTTCCACCTGATTGGCTTTTACTCTGCCTTCCCTGCGGACATTATCAGCAGCAGCGATGTGTATGCCGGTGGATTTGGGGCCAAATATGGCGGACGGCTCTCGTCTGTGATCGACATCTCGGCACGCAACGGCAACAAGCGGCGGTTTGCTGGCGCGGTGTCACTAGCTCCATTTGTAAGTGCCGCCCATCTCGAAGGCCCCATCTTCCGTGACCGCCTCTCCTTTCTGTTCTCTGGGCGCACATCCGTCATTGAGGAGGGGGCTTCCCACCTGACCGACGAACCGCTCCCCTACACCTTCGACGATCAGTTCGGCAAACTGCACGCCGTGCTCACCCCGACAAGCCAGCTCTCGGTCAGTGCCCTACGCACCTACGACCGGGGCATCATCGGCCTTGCCGCCGTAAACGAGGGCGAGGCCGACAATGATGCAACCGATCAGGTGATCTGGAAGAACGAGGCTGTGGGCGGGCGCTTCATTTTGCTCCCCACCCAGTTGCCCATGCTGGCGGAGGTGCTGTTTTCGTATTCGAGTATCGAGAATACGTTTGGCCCCCAGGAACAACCCTCGCGGTCGTCCAACACAAAGCAATATGATGCACGCATCAATGCGACGTACTACCTGCCTAATACAGATGTAGGCTGGGGGCTGTATGTGCGTTCTTCCTCGCTGGAAAGCGACCTGGGAGGGCAGTTTCAGCAACTAAGCACCGACCAGGAGTTCCTCACCGAAGCCGGGGTCTACCTGGAGCCGCAGTTCCGGATGGGTAATTTTCGGATTCAGCCGGGCCTGCTGGCACAAACCTTTCCCAGCAAGAGCCGCCAATTTTTCGAGCCGCGCTTTCGCATCATCTGGAACCAGGGCATCCATCGCCTTAGCGCAGCCTGGGGTATCTATCACCAGGAAATCGTAGGCCTGAGTGACCGACGCGACGCGGGCGACATCTTCACCGCCTGGACCTCTTCTCCCCTTGGCGAAGTGCCCGAGGCGATGCACGTTATCGGCGGCTATCAGGTCAGCCCCGCTTCATGGCTAAACTTCTCCCTGGAAGGGTTCTACAAAAAACTGTCTAACCTGTCCGTCGCCGAATTTACTGCCTTTCCGCGCTTCACCACGCGGCTCCAGCCCGCCGACGGGCGCGTTTATGGAGCCGATGTGCGGCTGGAAATATCCGGCGGCCCGTTCTATGGCTTTGTCAACTACGGCTACTCCCACGTCACGTACGACTCGAAGCAGGAATCGCTGCTCATCATCAGGAACAATGCCGAGCTGACCTATTCGCCGCCTCACGACCGCCGCCATCAGGTGAATGCCCTCGGTAGCCTGCGCTTCTTTGGGTTCGTCTTCAACACACGCTGGCAGTTTGGCTCTGGCTTGCCGTTCAGTAAAGCGCTGGGCTTCGATGAGTTTGTGCTGCTCAACGGCCCCACTGACGTGTTGACCGAGTCTGGCTCGACGCGCGTGCTCTACGACGAGCCCTACACTGGCCGCCTCCCCACCTACCACCGGCTGGATGTGTCACTCGAACGCGAGTTCACGGTGTCGCCGCATGCATCGGTCAAATTGCAGGGCAGCCTCACCAATAGCTACAACCGATCCAACCTGTTTTACATCGATCTCTTTACGCTGCGCCGCCTCAACCAGCTTCCACTCATTCCGTCCTTCGGCATCAAGATGGAACTGAAATAGCCTGCTGAACGCGCCTGCACGCCTGATATTACGTCCCCCATTATGCCACAACCTCGATTGAAAACACACAGCACCATCCGCCTCTGCACCACTTGGCTCTGCCTCGTCGTGCTCCTGCTGCTGGGTGCCTGTGAAGACACGGTCGATCCCATCCTTGATACCGACCGCCAGCTTACCATCTTCGCCACATTGGATATGGCAAGGGACACCCAGTACGTCCGGGTCATCCCCATCCGCGAAGACCTCCTCACCGATCCCTCCTCCCTGCTGGATGTGACGTTTACCTCTACCGATCTCACCACCAATGAGACCCTGATCTGGCGCGATTCGCTGATCACGTTTGCCAATGGCACCACGGGGCATGTTTTTTATACACCGCTCCGGGTGGCACCGGGCCATACATACCTCATCGAAGTGCAGCCTACCGACTCGGAGTTGATCACCAGCGCGATGACTACGGTGCCGGTGCGACCGCGCGCCACGGTGATGCCCGAGAACCCGATTAATTTTTCCCAGACCGTCTTCTGGGAAGGCGTCGACACCAAGCCGTTCTTCATCGAACACTGGTATCGCTTCCTCGAATCCGAGCAGAATCCGTTTCAGGATTATGTCTTGCCCTATGAAGCCGCAAACCGTGCCGCTGAGGGAAATCCGAACGCCTGGGAGGTGATGCTGGACTTTCGGCACGACAAACAGGTACTGGATACCTTGCTGAGCGTAGACGAAGTAGCGCTCGCCGGACTGGGCATGGAAATCACGGTGCTCGACGAAGCGTTTGTCCCCCCCGGCGGCGTGTTCGACCTCGAAGTGCTGGTGCAACCCGGTGCGTTCTCGAATGTCGAGAATGGCTTTGGCTTTATCGGGTCCGTGGGGCGCTTTTCCGTGGAGTGGATCTTAGCTGAGGATTTCGCCCACGAATTGAACTATCGGACCATGAACGATGTATTCGGTAAAACTGCGCCCGCCATCCGAGAACGACCTCGTGAGTCTGTAAAAGTCCATGCGCGTTCTGGTCATCATCCCCGCCTTCAATGAGGCCCGCGCCATCGGCCAAGTCATCGGTGATATCCCGAAGACGCTGGTCGAGGAAGTCATGGTAGTCAACAACGCCTCGACGGATGAGACCGAAGCCAACGCCCGCGCCGCTGGAGCTACAGTGCTGCGCGAAGACCGAAAAGGCTATGGCTGGGCCTGCCTGCGCGGCATTGCCTACGCCCGCATCAGGCATCCTGACATGGTCGTCTTCCTCGACGGCGACTACAGCGACCACCCCAACGAGATGGGCACCCTCATCGCCCCCATCCTGCATGACGAAGCCGACTTCGTCATTGGCTCCCGCATGATTGGCGAACGCGAACCCGGCGCGATGCTGCCGCAGGCACTCATCGGCAACCGGCTGGCGTGCTTCCTGATGCGGCTGTTCTGGGGCGTCCGTTACACCGACCTCGGCCCCTTCCGCGCCATCCGCTTCGCCGACCTGCTTGCCCTCGGCATGGAGGACAAAACCTTCGGCTGGACCATCGAGATGCAGATCAAAGCGGCGCTGGCCGGGCTGCGTATCACCGAGGTGCCTGTATCTTACCGCAAGCGGGTGGGCATATCCAAAATCACAGGCACCATTTCGGGCACGCTGAAAGCATCAGCCAAAATCCTGTGGACCATCGCCCGGTATGCGCTGAAGACGGAGAAAACCCAACTGGCTGACGTAGTAAGCCGAGAGGAAGACACACGATAGTTTTTTAGGCAATCTCCTTTTCGGGCTTTACATTCTTCAGCCATCCAGTGGTTTCTTAACGCTCCAGCCTAGAACTTTATGTACTTCGGCAGCGTAGGCTTTCTCGCCAAATCCATCTCTTCACCACACCGCTAACCGACTGATACACCTATGCAATACGACATCTGGTTCAACGGGAAACTCGTCCCCTACGAAGAGGCGACGGTCCACGTCCTCTCGCATGTGGTTCACTACGGCTCCTCGGTCTTCGAGGGCATCCGCTGCTACAACACGGATCAAGGCTCTGCTGTCTTCCGCCTGCCCGAACACATGCGCCGCCTCGTCGATTCTGCCAAGATCTACCGGATGGAGTCCACGTTTGACCAGGAAACACTGGAAGAGGCTGTATTGCAAACCATTGCCCACAGCGGTCTGGAAGCCTGTTACATCCGCCCCGTTATCTATCGAGGTATGGGGTCGCTGGGTGTCAATCCGCTCAAGAATGATGTCGAGACGTTTATAGCGGTGTGGGAGTGGGGAGCCTACCTCGGCCCCAAAGCACTGGAGCAGGGCGTCGATGTGCAGGTGGCCTCGTGGAGCCGCATGGCCCCCAACACCCTGCCTGCGCTTGCCAAAGCCGGGGGTAACTACCTGAACGCCTCGCTCGTCAAGATGGATGCCGTGCTTAACGGCTACACCGAAGGCATCATGCTAAACACCGATGGATATGTAGCCGAGGGTAGCGGCGAGAACCTGTTTCTCATCCGCGACGGCAAAATCTACACGGCTCCTGTTGGCATGTCCATTCTCCCCGGCATCACCCGCGACGCTGTCATCCAACTGGCTCGCGACCGGGGCTACAGCATCGAAGAAAAGCAAATTCCCCGCGAAGCCCTTTACCTCGCCGACGAATTGTTCTTCACGGGTACAGCTGCCGAGATCACGCCAATCCGCTCCGTGGACAAATATACCATTGGCAGCGGCAAATGTGGGCCGATCACTAAAGAGTTGCAGGACGCCTTCTTCGACATCATTCACCGGGGCAACGACCCCTACGGCTGGCTTACGCCCGTCCCGGCCCTCGAAGAAGCCGAGGTTGCCGAACCGGCCTAACGGAAAAGGTCCTCCTACAAAAAAGCGGTGCCCTTATACAAAGGCACCGCTTTTTTTATGCAACAACTGCTACATCTACCCAACAGGCACAACCACCTCAATCCCGCCGTTCATGCGCTCAGCCCAGAGCATACTGAAGCGATGCTCACTGCCATCGTAGAGGATGATAGAGCCTTCAACAGTCATCATGCGTGAATCGTCGAAGGCAGCCTTTGTGATGATGATTTCGGCAATGCGGCTGAGGCGAGCGTCATAGACGTTCTCTTCGTCCTCGTCGCTGTCAGATTGCAAGTTGCCTTCGATGCCGAGGGTTTCGAGGATGATCTGGGCGTCAGACAGGCCGAACCCGTCGCGCTGTTCGAGGTAGTTTTCCTCGTTGAACATCGAGCGGACTTCTTCCCAATCGTGCCGCTCCACAGCCTGCCCGAAACGCTCCAGCGTCCGGCGGTTCAGCCCATAGACGTCCTCGACCTGGATGATTTCTCCGTATGCTCCAGCAGCCGGATCGGCAGAGAGGTTATAGTGGGCGGCCAGATCGCGGGTGCGGGCCTCAGTGAGGCGGATGCGGCACATCATCTTCGCATGCTCCGTGTTCCACATCATCCAGTTCTCATGGGGCGCTAGCCGTTCGCACTCGGCCTTCTTAAACGCGACCCATGCCCGCTGGGCCTCGCGTAAGGCTTCCTGCCAAATCTTGGGGTGCACCTCTTTCAGTGTTGCGTCTTCCAGATTCTCAATCGAACCGAGGGCCTGCTGGTAAACGAGATTGAGTGCCCCATCGGCGTGGTTGAAGCGCATTTGCAGACATTCTTCATAGGCCGCTTCGGAGGCCCGGTCCAGGCAATATTTCTGCTCCTGCGCGACGGTCGTCAGCGGCATGCCTAGCAACAGCAACACGCCGATATACTTCATTCGGTAGGACATACGTTTCATGGTTCTTTTCTGATTGAATGTGGTAATACGACAAGATACGCAGGTTTCCAGATTCCATGCACGAGCGTAACAAAGTTCACGATTAACCCGTCTAGCACAAACCTGAGCAACATGCTACAATCCTAGCACTCCCCTACCACTTCGCTCACCAACCGCGTGCCTGTCGATGCTTCGGAACTACCTGAAAATTGCCGCTCGCAACCTGCGCAACCACAAAGCCTATACGCTCATTAACGTCAGTGGCCTCGCCGTGGGCATGGCGTGCTGCCTGCTGATCTTCATGCTGGTGCGGCACGAATGGAGCTTTGACCGCTTCCACGCGAACGCTGATCGGATTTACCGAACGACGATTCCTTATACGGCCCCGGACGGCACGCAGCAGTACCAGAACATGATGTTTCCCGATTTCACGCCGCTGCTGGCGGAGGCGTTTCCATCCATTGAGCACGCCACACGATTCGTGCGCGGTAGCCAGGACATCGAGGTGGGCAACGAGATTTTCCAGCAGGCGATGGTGGAGGTCGATGCGCCGTTTTTCGAGATGTTCTCTTTCCCGATGCTGGCGGGCGATCCCGCTACAGCGCTGGTCGATCCGAGCGGCATGGTCATCACCGACGAAGTAGCACAGGCGTTTTTCGGCGTAACGGATGGCTCCTATGCCGATGCCCTCGGGCAGTCGGTGTCGATCACACGCAACGAGGTCGTCCACGACTTCACGATTACGGGTGTGGTTGAGACGCCGCCGGAGAACTCAAGCCTGCAATTTGAGGTCGCCGCTTCCTTCGAGAACTACGAAGAACTCCGGCTGGGCGGCAATAACTGGGGCGGGCGCACCTCGACGTACGTGCTGTTCAATCCAGGCGAAGACAAAGCCGCCTTCGAGGAGGCGCTGCAACCGTTCGTCGATACCCAGTTTGCGGATTACCAGGAAGCCTTGCGTGCCAATGAATTCCTGGCCGAGGGCGATGGGGCGTTCGGCATGGTGCTGCAACCGCTCCCCCGGATGCACCTCGAACCGGACGTCTGGATGCCGTATGAAGCCAGCGCCCACGACCCGCTGTATTCGTATATCCTGCTCGGCATCGGGTTGCTGGTCCTGCTCATCGCGTGCATCAACTTTATGACGCTGTCGGTGGGCCGCTCGGCAAGCCGGGCGCGGGAAGTGGGGATGCGCAAGGTGCTGGGGGCACAACGTCCTCAGTTGATGAAACAGTTCTGGGGCGAGGCGCTGATGCTGACGGCGGTGTCGCTGCTCCTGGGCGTGGTGCTGGCGCTATTGGCGCTGCCGTTCTTCAACAACCTGACAGGCAAGGCACTCTCACTCGCTACATTCCACAGTTATGAACTCGTGCTGGCGGCGCTCGGTCTGCTGTTCGTCGTGGGCTTTGTGGCAGGCGGCTATCCGGCGGCGTTGCTCTCGCGCTTCCAGCCCGCAGCGGTGCTCAAAGGCAACCTCCAGGCAGGCGGCAAAAACCGGCTGACGCGCGGCCTCGTGGTGCTGCAATACACGATCTCAATTGCACTGATCGTAGGCACCATTGTGATGTCGCAGCAACTGCACTACATGCTCAACAAGGACCTCGGCTACGAGGACGAATTGGTGCTGGTCGTCAACACGAACCAGGTGAGCCGCGCCGACGCACCGCTCGTGCTGGAGCGCTTCCGAGACCGGCTGCTGCCCTACAACCAAGTCGAAAGCATCGCCCGCTCCGGCTACTCGTTCACCCGTGGCAGCGACCGCAACACCTGGACGGACGCCAACGGCATCACCCGCAGTGCCTACAACTTCGGCGTCGATTTCAACTATGTCGACCTGATGGACATGGAGATCGTCGCAGGCCGTAACTTCTCCCGCGAGTTTACCACCGACTCCACGCACAGCGTGCTCGTCAACGAAGCGCTCGTCCGCGAGTTCGAACTTGAGAATCCCGTCGGCACGCAGCTTACCGGCTGGCTTGACTTTATCTACGAGGAATCGCCCACGATCATCGGCGTGGTCAAGGATTTCAACTTCCGCTCGTTGCGTGAAGAGGTGCAACCAGCAGTGATGAACATGCACCCGGACTACTACAACTACATGGGCGCGATTCTGCTCAAGGTGAAGCCGGGCAACCTCACCGAAACGGTCGATCTGGTGGAGCAGACCTGGGCCGAGGCGATACCAGGCAAGCCGTTCAACTACTCCTTCCTGGACGAAGACCTCGCCACGCAGTACGAGACGGAGCAGCGCTGGAGCAGCATCGTGACCTACTCCGCGATCCTCGCCATCCTCATCGGGTGCCTCGGCCTCTTTGGGCTGGCGACGCTGTCGGTGACGCGGCGGACGAAAGAGATTGGCATCCGCAAAGTCCTCGGCGCGAGCGTGCCAGGTGTGGTGCAGTTGGTGGCCCGCGAGTTCGTCGTGCTCGTGGCGATGGCGGCGGTGCTGGCCTGGCCGCTGGCCTACTTCGGCATGACCCGCTGGCTGGAGGATTTCGCCTACCGCATCGACCTGGGCGTAGGTGCCTTCCTGTGGGCCACCCTCGCCGCCCTCGGCATCGCCCTGCTGACCATCAGCTACCACGCCATCCGCGCCGCCCTCGCCGACCCGGTGAAAGCGCTGCGGTATGAGTAGTGCTTCGTGCTTGGGTCTTTGCTTTTGAGCTTCCCCGCTCAAAATAAATCCTCATTCCAAAGTACAAACCACAAAAAACCAAGTACCAGTCCGTGTAACCTTTCAGTCAGCACAGCAGGTATCATTCATTCATCACGCGCTACGCCTTGCTAATCCGCCCAACCCGTTCGGTGGCGCAGGGTTACTCCATTGCTAAAAGTTCTGCTGGAAAGATATAGGGGCGAGTCCAGTTGACGATAGCCCATCAGGTGCGTATTGTACAAGTGCAGCTCGCATGCATGCTGGCGACGCCCGCAACGGCTCCGGCAAGCGCGTCGCGGCGGCCGTGGGCGAGGGCTCGGCCACGGTGAGCATGATCCACCAGACCTCCAGACGGTGTGATGCGATGAATGAATCGCCCTTTCAGGCTCCGACGGCGTCTCAGGACGCCGACTTCCTCGCTCGGCTCGAAGAGCACCGGACGATAGGGGATATACCACGGCAGGAGCTCGAGTGGCTGGTCGCGCACGGCACGCTTGAGCGCTACGAGATGGGGAAGCACATTGTGCGTCCAGGCGAACTGGTCGACGGCCTCTACATCATCCTGAAGGGACGCATGGCACATTTCAGGGATACGGGCGGCGCGCGCCGCAAGGTTATCGAGTGGTGCGGCGGCGACGTGACCGGTCAGCTTCCTTACTCGCGTCTGGGGATCGTCATGGGCACGACGGTCGTGGAGGAGCCGACGGAGGTCTTCAAGGTCCCCCGAGACTACCTGGACGTGATGCCAGTGGAATGCCCGCATCTGCCGGCCGTACTCGTGCATGTGATGATCGACCGGGCACGCACGTTCAAGTCGAGCGATCTGCAGGTGGAGAAAATGGCGTCCCTCGGAAAGCTCGCCGCGGGGCTGGCGCACGAGCTAAACAACCCCGCCTCGGCCGCGGCGAGCAGCGCGCGTCTCGTTACCGAGGCCCTGGCCGAAGCGGACGAGGCATCTCGAACGCTCGGCGCGGCTCGACTCGATCCAGGCGATATGGCGGTGATCGAACAGGTGCGCGCCGTGTGTCTCGCTTCCCCTCCGACGGGCGTGCTCTCGCCGATGGAGCACGCGGATCGCGAAGAGGCGTTCGCAACGTGGCTGGAGGACCACGACGTGGACGACGCGCTCGCCACGCCGCTGGCCGATACGGCGGTCACGCTCGATCTGCTGGATCAACTGGCGGATGCGCTCAGCGCAGACACGCTTCGAACCGCGCTGCGCTGGGTCGCCGCCGGCTGCACGGTCCGCAGCCTGGCGCAAGACATCGAGCGGGCGGCCTCGCGGGTGCACGAGCTGGTGAGCGCCGTAAAGGGCTTTACGTATATGGACCACGCCACGATGCCGGAGCCGGTTGACGTCTCGAAGGGCCTCCGTGACACGCTGGCCGTGATGGCGGCCAAGGCACGTGCAAAGTCGGCCTCGCTGTCGATGGATGCACCAGAAGATCTGGCGCATGTCCACGGCTTTGGAGCCGAGCTGAATCAGGTCTGGGCGAACCTGATCGACAATGCGCTCGACGCGGTCCGCGACGGAGGTCGAGTCGTGGTGACGGCCCGTACAGAGGGGTCGTCGGTCGTCGTACGCGTGATCGATGAAGGCTCTGGGATTCCAGAGGACATCAGGAGCCAGATTTTCGACCCGTTCTTCACCACGAAGCCCGTCGGAGAGGGGACCGGGCTGGGACTCGATATCGTCCGGCGTCTGGTCCAGCAGAACGACGGTCTCATTGATGTGACGTCCGAGCCTGGCCGCACAGAGTTCCGCGTCACGCTGACGGCGGTAAACTGAGCCGGGGAACACGCGTGCCCTGCATGCTATGCCGTGTAGCTGGAGACGGTGTCTTTTTCTGGGCTGGCAAAGCTGTCGGTGACGGAGGAATAAAGAGATCGGCATCCGCGAGGTGCGGGGCGCGAGCGTGCCGGGCGTGTTAAGGAATCATCATCGAAGCGTTAACGGTGGCTACCTGGTCCCGTGCGGCACACGCAATACGGCCTCCAGGGCAGGTTTGGGCTGGCGGTCTCTATCGAACAGCAGGGGATAGTTTGTTCTACCTGGCACCGGATAGCCGTTCTTCCACGACATGCCGTCGTGTACGCCCCACAACGTCACCCGGTCGATTTTGTCGCGCTTGCGGTAGAAGAGGCTGAATAGTTCAGCATAGCGATCAGCCAGGGCTTGCTGGACAGCAGCAGGAAGTCCCTCGGCGTACGGATCCAGGAAGGCCTTGAACTCCTCTAGTTGAAACTGTGGATCACTCATCACGCTGCCTATGATCTGGCCTTCTTTCGTCAAGGGTAAGACGTCAACATCCAACTCGGTAATCATCACCTTTACGCCCAGCGTAGCGAAGGAATCGATGGCCGCCTCGATGTATTCCATCTTGGGATAGTTAAGGCCCCAGTGCCCCTGTATGCCGACGCCGTCAATGCGAATGCCTTCCGCCTGAAGCATCCGAACGAGCCGCATGATGCCGTCTCTTTTGGCGGGTCGCCATGCGTTAAAATCGTTGTAGTACAGTTCAGCGTCGGGAGCATATTCGCTGGCAAACTGGAAGGCCCGTTTTACGAGCTCGTCGCCGCTCCCGATGCTGTTCACCCAGGTCGTTGGACGGTAGGAGCCATCGTTGTCGATAACCTCGTTGACGACGTCCCAGGCATGGATGCGGCCTGCATACCGTCCCGCCACGGTTTCGATATGACGTCGCAGCCGCTCCACCTGCGCGACAGGCGTATTCGGGTTGCCCTTGTCGTCCTGAAAAAACCAGGCAGGGATCTGGTTGTGCCAGACCAGCGTGTGGCCTACGATGAACAGGTCGTGGGCTTCACCGAACGCGACCAGCGCGTCAGCCGGTGCGAAATGATAGACCCCGGGCTCTGGATTGATCGGCCCGGCCTTCATGACATTCTCCGGCGTGATGGTATTAAACTGCCGAAGTACGATGTCCCGCGACGCGGCATCCGCTCCCGACACAATGGCTTCGTTGACAGCGCTTCCTATCAAGAAGGCGTCCCCGTACGCTTCTTGCAAGGTGGCCGGAGTCTGGCCGGTTGCGTTTTGCATCAATCCACCAAAAAGCAAGATACCCGTGCACGACAGGATCGTTTTTCTCATCGTCTTTTCTCCAGAAGGCCAGCGGTAACGAGGCTACCCAAACTACGGAAAATAGACAGCTATGCCCAGTTGATGTGGTGGCAAATCGGTAGCAAAGTGGCCTAACGATTTCGTGGCAGGTGGGCTTGCATGGCTGCTTGTACCTAGAATAGTGCTGTTACTTGGCCCACTACCGCTTCTTCTTCGGGCTGGCGTAGTCGCGGAGGAAGTCGGTGAGGAGGCGTACACCGAAACCGGTGCCGCCTTTGGGGCGATAGGGCTTGTTGTCGCCAATGAATGCAGGCCCGGCGATGTCGAGGTGGATCCAGGGATAATCGACGAAATGCTCCAGGAACTTGGCGGCGGTGATGGTGCCCGCCTCGCGCCCACCGATGTTTTTGATGTCCGCCACATCGCTTTCGAGTTGCTTGCCATAATGCTCGAACATCGGCATGGCGTGGATGAGTTCACCGCTACGGGTGCCCGCCGCTTCGAGGGCAGCAACCTGTTCGTTGGCGTGTCCGCGCCCGTTGGTAAGCACCGCTGCCACCGACGAGCCGAGCGCCACGACCTGCGCCCCCGTCAGCGTGGCAAGGTCGATGACCAGTTCAGGCCGGTAGGTTTTCGCATACGACAGCGCATCGGCCAGGATCATGCGGCCTTCGGCGTCGGTGTTGAGCACTTCGACGGTTTTGCCCGAGTGCATGCGGATCACGTCGCCCGGCACGTAGGCGTTCTCGCCAGGTCGGTTGTCGGTAGCCGGAATCAGCCCGACGACGTAGAGCGGCACTTCCAGCCGCGCCAGCGCCTCGAAGGCCCCGACGACTGCTGCGGCCCCGGCCATGTCGGCCTTCATGTGATCCATCGAGTCTTTCGTCGGCTTGAGCGAGAGGCCACCCGTGTCGAAGACAACGCCCTTGCCGACGAGCACGACAGGTTTTTCATTGACGGCGTTCTCCGGCTGCCACATCAGTTCCATAAAGACTGGCGGCTCGGTGCTGCCCAGGTTTACTGCCAACAACCCGCCCATCCGCTCCTCTTCGATCAGCGCCTTGTCCCACACCGACACCTCGAAGTTGTGCTTTTTTCCAATTTTCTCAACCGTGCGGGCAAACAGCGTCGGCGTCTTGTCGTTGGGCGAGGTGTTGACGAGGTCGCGGGCCGTGATGGTCGCCTCGGCAATGACGCGGCCTCGCTCGGCTCCGCGCCGACCTGCCTTGTCGTCTTCGCTGGCGTGCACCACAAGGCGCTCCGGCCCGGTGTAGGTGTCGGCCTCCTCGGTTTTGTAGCGCAGGAAACGGTACGTCGCCAGCATAAAACCTTCCACAAACGCCTGCGCCACGGTTTCCGCATCGAGGGATGTATTGGGTGTCCGCAAGGCGACGGTAGTGGCTTTGCGCAGCGTGGCGAGTTCAGCACCTTTGGCCCCGGCTTTTCGAATTTGCTCTGCGTTAACCTGGGCGGCTTCGCCAAGGCCAATCAGGGCAGCGCGTTTGGCGCGGGCTCCGTTCGGATAGAACAGGACGACATCGTCCGGCTCGCCTTTAAAATCATCCCCGGCCTGTTGGGCCGCGTCGCCAAGTGTTTGGGTCAGGGCCGCAACCTCCGACCCGACAGCCTCCTGCGCAACGGGCATCAGCAGCAAATCGACATCAAGGTCGGACAAAGGAATGGTGGTGACAGAGACTTTCATATTCGTTTATTGGTTAGTGGGAAAGGGGTTGAGTGGTCAGCTTATTGACTGAAAGCCGAACAGTGATACCTGATCCGCAGCAACCCTATTTCCGCTCTTGCATCATTTTAGACAACAGCTCCGCATCTTCAGGCGAGAGGATGCCATTGTTTCCCGATTCGGACTCTTCCAGATCAACGTACTTCGGAGCTGCATCAACGACTGTCTGAACGACTTCGCCAAGCGGTTTCTTGACAAACGCCCCCGACGCATTGCGATGCCCGCCGCCGCCGAAGGCTCGCGCCCAGCCATTGACATGCAGATCGCCTTTCGAGCGGAAGCTGACCTTCGTGCCCTTGGCCGTCTCGGTAAAAATCAGCGCCACACGAACGGTGCCAAGCGACATCACGTAGCTGACAAACCCTTCCGTCTCCTCGCTCGACGCACCCGTCTCCTGCAACATGCGCGTCGAGACGACGACGTAGCCAAGAGCCCCATTGTACTTGAGCGTCAGCGTGTCGAGCACCTTGCCCAGCAGGCGCAATCCTTCTGGCGATTTCGTCTCGTAGAGCGCGGAGTACAGCGTTTCCGGTTCCAGATTCCCTCGCTCCATCAGATCCGCCACGATATGGTGAACGGCGGGCGTGACGCTGCTATAGCGAAACGATCCCGTATCGGTGAGAATGGCCGCGTAGAGCGCCGTAGCGATGTCTTCGTCGATCAGATCCGCATCGTGCGCGGCAATCAGTTCGTAGATTAACTCGCCGGTAGACGAGGCGGTATCACGGGCGTAGGTGTGGTCGAACCACGTCTCCGGCTCGGTGTGGTGGTCGATGAGCAGCTTGAGTGCGTTGCTTCCTTTCACGGGCCTCGCCATCTTGCCGATGCGTTCGAGGCCGTTGGTGTCTACTACCACGATCACCTCGGCGTTGTCAATCTGCTTCAGTTGCGCCAGGCTCTTGTCGAAGGTCTGCACCTCCTCTATACCGGACAGCCACACCAGATTGTCTGGAACTGGATCGCTGTTGATCATGGTGACCTCTTTGCCCATTTTGCGCAACACCATGCCGAGCGCCAGTTGCGAGCCAATAGCATCGCCGTCGGGCCGCACGTGGGTGGTAATCAGAAAACGCTCGTGGTGGAGCAGGGCATCAAGGACAGGATCAGGCATGCAGAATCGGTGCGTACGTACGAGAAGCGGTTGAGGGATGTGGCACAAAAACAGCCATCTCTTAACGCCAAACGCGCCCGATTGTTCGAGCATTGCGTCGCCGAAGATTGGCATTGGCCTAAAATAGGAAAGCCCGCACCTCGGCATGAGGCACGGGCTTTCGGATGGAACTGGACTCGCTTAGAAGCGCACCTTTCCACCGCCGCGATGCTGGGCTACCACGGCGTACAGCGTCTGCTGCACCTTAGGCGACTTCTCAAAGCGTTGGGAACGCTCCAGAAAATCCAGGCCCCACGGATGGTTCATGGCTCCAAGCGCAACGACTGCCATGCGCCGCATGTTGTCGTTGTCGTGGTCCCGATAGATACGAACCACATCGAAAAGCGCTTTGTCCACATTCACCTGATCGCCGTAGCGAATAACCATTTGCATTGCCGCCGACTTGACGCCATCCATGTCGGACTGCAAGGCAGCAACGAGGTTGGTGTTGAACGCCTCCCAGCGTGCAGCGGTGCGAGCCTCGGCTTCGGCAGCCGTGAGTTCGGCCAGGGCTTTCTTTTCGAGTTGCGTTTTGTCTTTGTCGATAGACGGCGCGGCATTGGCACCGGCTACCAGCATGAAGCACAGCGCGAAGAGCGCGGCTCCTGTTGTGATGCGTTTCAACATAGCAGATCCTCCCTCCCAAGAGTAGCTATTTTCAAAAGAACGGGTGTGGATAAGAAGTACGAGAGCACTTTTCGATAGTTACGCCTTTCGTCATTATCAAAGAATTATTGGGGCGAATGGTAGGAATTCAGGGATCAACTGTCGCTACCATCTCCAGCGGGTATTATTTTAGCAGCGAACGAACCAGCGGTTCTGCCGTACCATCCGTCGATGTCGTTTTTTTACCATGTCACCACCATCTTATCTATACTCACCATGACTCGAACGACCCCGCTTCGCCTTCTAAGCATTTATGTCGTCTTGCTGATCCTGTCGGTGGCTCCCACCTCGGCGCAGCAAGCCGACCGCCCGACCCTCACGCTCGAAGACATCCATGCCTCCAACACCTTCTCTGGCGATTCCTTCCGGGGCGGGCGCTGGGCCGATGAAGGTCCCGTCGTCTGGTATATCGAGCAGGACCGCGACACGGGCGCATCCAACCTCATCAGCTACAACCTCGAAACCGACGAGCGCACCCGCCTCATCGACGGAACGAAGCTGGACGCCCGCGATGTGGGCAAGCTGATCCAGATCGAAGGCTACGCCTACAGCAAGGATGGCAGCAAGGTGCTGCTCTACACCGACTCCGAGCGGGTCTGGCGGCAGAATACAAAAGGCTTTTACTACGTCTACGACACCACCGAGCACACGCTGACGCCCATCGCCGACCGCGACAAAGGCTTCCAGATGTTCGCCAAGTTCAACCCACAAGCCGACGCCGTAGCCTTCGTGCGCGACCGCAACCTCTTCGTCGTCGATCTCGACACGATGGAGGAAACCCAACTCACCGATGACGGCTCGGAGGGTGGCATCATCAACGGCACGTTCGACTGGGTCTATGAGGAAGAATTCGGCCTGCGCGACGGCTGGTCGTGGAGTCCCGACGGCAGCAAAATCGCCTTCTTCAAGCTCGACGAGACGAACACGCGCGACTTTGCCATGACCGACCTGCGCGAACTCTACCCCACCTACGAGCGCTTCCGCTATCCCAAAGCCGGTGAGACCAACAGCGAGGTGCAGGTCGGCGTCATCGACATGGCTACGAAAGCCATCAGCTTTGTGGACACCGACACCTGGGAGTCGGGCGGCGATGAGCACGAGTACATCGCCCGCATGGGCTGGACACCGGAGATCGACGGCGAATCGAAAGTCTGGATGTTCCGCCTCAACCGCGACCAGAACGACCTCGACTTCCTCTACGCCGATGCGGGTGACAATACCGTCGAGACCGTGCTGAACGAGCAGGAAGACACCTGGATTGATGTGGAAAACGACAAACTGACGTTCCTCGACGACGGTGAACATTTCGTGTGGCAGAGCGAGACGAGCGGCTATAACCACCTCTACCTTTACAACAACGACGGCACGCTCGTCACGCCCATCACCTCCGGCCCGTGGGATGTGACCGGCTTCGAAGGGATCGACGAGGCAACCGGCACAGCCTACTTCACGGCGGCTATCGAAAGCCCCCTGGAGCGCCATCTCTACAGCATCAAGATCGACATGGAGGGCAGTGGTGAAGAGGAATCAATGGCGTCGCCGGTCAAAATCAGCGACCAGCCCGGTACGCACGGCATCAACATGTCGGGAGACCTGAACTACTACATCGACTCATACTCCAACGCCACCACGCCGACGACCGTCACGCTCTACAACGCGCAAGGCGAAGAAATCAACGTCTTGGAAGACAATCAGGAGTTGATCGATAAGCTGGCGACCTACAATCCGCCCGCGCCAGAGTTTACGCAGGTGCCGGGAGCCGATGGCACGATGCTCAACGCCTACCTTATCAAGCCCGCCGACTTCGATCCAAACAAGGCATACCCGCTGCTGATGTACGTCTACGGCGGCCCCGGTTCACAGACGGTGCGCGACGCGTGGGGCGGCTCGCGCTACCTGTGGCACGCCTACCTCGCCGACAGCCTCGACATCATCGTCGCCAGCGTGGACAACCGGGGGACGGGGGGCCGTGGCAAGGACTTCAAGAGCGACACGTACAAACGCCTCGGCGACCTGGAGGCCAAAGACCAGATCGCTGCCGCGCAGCACCTCGGCAGCATGGATTTTATCGACGCCGACCGCGTGGGCATCTGGGGCTGGAGCTACGGCGGCTACATGACGTTGCTGTCGATGCTCTACGAAGACGGGCCGGAGACCTTCAAGCTGGGCGTCTCGGTCGCACCCGTCACTGACTGGCGACTCTACGACACCATCTACACCGAGCGCTACATGAGCACGCCACAGAAGAACGAGGAAGGCTACACAATGGGTGCGCCGCAGCAATACGCCGACCGGATGCACGAAGACCAGAAGCTACTCATCATCCACGGCGACTTCGACGACAACGTCCACTTCCAGAACACCGTGCAGATGGCGAATGCGTTGCAGGACGCCAACAAGCAGTTTGAGTTGATGATGTACCCCGGCCGCAACCACGGCATCTACGGCGGCACCACGCGCCTCCACCTGTTCACCCTGGCGACGAATTTTATCCGGGAAAACCTGTAAATGCTGGTATCAACGCCCGGTAGAGACAACCCGGCGGGTTATCTCTACGAATGGTGGTAACCAAACAGGCCCGGCTTCCCACATGTGGAGACCGGGCCTGTTGCCCAAACAAAGGTTCGTGATGCGGGCTTTGGAAATAAAACATCGCCCCTAACCCTGCCTTAATTCAAGACACGCACGACGATCGATTCGAGGTTGATGGTCTCGCTTGGTGGCAGGGCAGATACGCGAAACTGCCTGGGCTGCCCCTCGATCCAGCGTTTAATGACCTGCGTCGGGGGTTCTCCCGGATGGTCTCTCTGGTCCTTGATGATGGTGTGTTTGATCGTGTCCATCATAATAGTGGGCACCATTCCCTCAACCACGACGCCTTCCGTCAGGTCGGCTCCTTGCTGAAAGAAGAGTTCTGTCTGTCCGTTGCCATTGGGCGTAATGCAAACGCTTTCACTTTCACGCCGCACCGCCTCCACAAGTACATCCTCGAAAAAGCTCGTTATCGAAGACGTGTCGAACTCGGATGCTGCTTTCTTCTCCGCGGCGGGTTCGGGCTCGGGGGCAGTCGCTTCCACTTCTTCAGCCTCTACAGGTGCTTCTTCGGCGACCTGCGCAAACATCTCCCGCTCCGTTTCGAACGCCTCACGCAGGGCTTTGTATTTCCACGGAAAGGCGTCTGCCAGCAAGTTCACCACATCCTCTTCGGGCGCGTAGCGCACCTCATAGCCTCCCATGCCTAGCTGAGGCAGCAGCTCCTGTAGGTCGGGATTCATGGGGTCGTGCGTGGCAAAAATCAGACGGCTGCGCTGGCTATGCTGCTGCGTTCCAGCAGCTACCGGCACCGTACGCAGCCGCACCAATTGATCCCAGAGCGGGCGTGGGCAGTGGTGATATACCCTCTCGATAATGGGCAAGGCACCACGCCGCTCGATGTGGACTTCCTCAATCCCATATACCCGGGCGGCTTCAGCAAAAATGAGTTCCCGGTTTATTTCTGGTACCAGCGTGAGCATCCGCCAGATAGGCAGTTCTGTCTCAGAAGTACTTTGCTGCTTCCATAAAGGCCACACGTTTGCCACCTGCTCTTCGCACACGATCTGGTCGAAGAGCAGCATAATCACCACGCGATCCCGCAGGTTGAGGGCCGAAAAGTCGGTACGGCCATCAAAGCCATCTTCTGTAATGCCGCTGGCTCTTTCACTGCGGGGAACTGCGTTTATACCCCCAACATCTCTCGATGACATACTAACTGTCTCTTTATACTAAGGATACGTTTTATCTGCTTATGTACCTGGCAGTACTTTGTATCGGATGAAAGGCGCTGGAGATAAGTCAGGCGGCCTATTTCTCCCGTTTTACATCCTTTATGTGAAGAACCCTCCTTGGCCCCCACCGTTAGTAGAGACGTTTCCGTTTCTGACTCTTATCCCACACAAATATGCAGATTCAAGATCATACTTTTCTCGTTACTGGCGGCGGCTCTGGCCTGGGTGCCGCTACGGCCCAGATGCTCGTCGCCGCCGGAGCCAACGTTGTTCTCGCTGATGTCAATGAAGAGGGAGGCAACGCCCATGCCACCGACCTCGGCGACCGCGCCGCCTTCGTCGCCACGAATGTGACCGACACCGATGCCGTTCAGCACGCCCTCGACACCGCCCACGAGCACTTCGGCGGCCTGCACGGAACCATCAACTGTGCGGGCATCGTGCTTGGGCGTAAAACGCTGGGCCGCCACGGTGCACACGACCTGGAAAGCTTCGCCCGCGTCATTCAGATCAACCTCGTTGGCACCTTCAACGTCATTCGGCTCGCCGCAGCGATGATGGCGGAGAACGAACCAAACGACGAAGGCGAACGCGGCGTGATCATCAACACGGCCTCGGTGGCTGCCTTCGATGGACAGATGGGGCAGGCCGCCTATTCGGCCTCGAAAGGCGGCGTGGTGGGCATGACGCTCCCCATCGCCCGCGACCTGGCCCGCAACGGCATTCGGGTGATGACCATTGCGCCTGGCATCTTCGAGACGCCGATGATGGCGGGCATGACCGAGGAGGTTCGCGCTTCGCTCAGTGCGCAGGTGCCGTTTCCTTCACGCCTGGGCCGCCCATCGGAGTATGCACTCTTGGCTCGGCAGATCATCGAGAACCCGATGCTCAACGGTGAAGTCATCCGCCTCGACGGAGCTATTCGCATGGGACCAAAGTGAGCCCTCAATGTTCAGCAATCTTCGCCAGTAGCTGTTCGAACATGGAGAGCTCGGGCAAGGCGAATGTCTACATCAATTCCTTCCAGTGGATCAGCCAGAGGAAGCACACCGAGCGTCTGTGCCTCGCGATACAGCGCCTCGAACAGCCGCAGGTTTTCCAGATAGCTGGCCTGATTTTGCCGCATCTGATCTCGCTCAAAAGCTTCTAACAAATCGGCACGCTTCATCATAACGACGCTACCCGCCAATGGTAATCATAGGGCGGTTTTCCATCTGGGCAAGATTGTACATCCCGGCGTGACGAGCGTGCTTGCGACCCACAGCAGCGCTAATAACGACGCGCAGTTCTTCGTCGGGGGCTCCGGCACGCATAGCGTCGCGGAGGCTAACTTCAGCACTCCCGAAAAGGCACACCTTGAGGTTACCGTCGGCGGTGATGCGGAGGCGGTTGCAGCCCTCGCAGAAATTTTCGGTCATGGACGAGATGAAACCGATAGCACCGCGATGGCCGGGCACCCGGTAGGTTTTGGAGGTCCCATTGGGACCATCCGGCACGCGCTCAATCGGAAAACGCGCTTCGATGCGGTCGAGCATCTCACGGTAGGGCAGCAGGTAGGTGTCATCCCAGCGGTTGCCATCGAACGGCATAAACTCGATGAACCGCACTTCGATGGGCACGGCCTTCGTCCACGCCACAAAGTCTACCAGTTCATCGTCGTTGACGCCGCGCATGACGACGCAGTTGACCTTCACAGGATCGTAGCCCCGTGCCACGGCTTCGTCGATGGCGCGCATGACGAGGTCGAAGCCCTTGCGCCGTGTGACCCCCTCGAAGCGATCCGCCCGCAAGGTGTCGAGGCTGATGTTGAGCAGATTGACACCCGCCGCCTGGAGCCGTTCGAACTTCTTGGGCAGCAGCAGCCCGTTGGTTGTCATCGCCAGCGTCTCCACGCCTTCCATGGCACCGATGGCTGCGGCGATGTCTTCTACGCCGGGGCGCAAGAGCGGCTCGCCGCCCGTCAGCCGAATCTTGGTGACGCCTTCCGCCACGAACAACCGCGCCAGCCGGATGATCTCGTCCTGCGTCAGGATCTGCTCGGTGGGTGTCCACTCCAGCCCGTCTTCGGGCATGCAGTAATGGCACCGCAGGTTGCATTGCTCAATGAGCGAAATGCGCAGATAGGTATGCCGCCGCCCGAAACCATCCGCGAGCATCGGCTCGGCGTTGGCCGGATCATAGACCAACCCGAAATCCTGCGGTACCTCTGCGACAGGTTTACGCCTGCCGCCCGTCAGCGCAGGAATATCACCTTCAGAAAGCACCTGGAGTTCGTGGATCATGAGTTGGTTATTGGGAAAGGAAAGTAGGAATTGGAAAATGGGATTTGGATTTTGTTCAAATTAACCATTTTCTAACTCCCAATTCCTAGTTTCAGCATGAAGGTCGGCGGGTCGATTCACATTACGTAATGGTGTGGCCGGGAGATCCACGAAAAGCACCTGGGGCAAACCATTGAGCAAAGCATGCAAGGCGCGGTTTCCGCCTTCCATCTGCTCTCTTACTACGGATAAGGTACGAGTGTGGTAGCAGGCACATAAAGGATGCAGCCGTCCATCTGGCGTCCTCGCCACAATAGCATCGGCCGTTGGCGTGCGTGCCGCCAGCAATGTCCGTAATACCTCAACTGCAAGAAACGGCATGTCGCAGGCGATGGCAAGCAGCCACGGCGTCTGGGCCTTGTGCAACCCTGCATGCAGCCCGGCGAGCGGCCCGGCATCTTTGTAGTGATCCACCACGTAGCCGACGTTACGCAGACCCGCAAAGGAATTACTGTGCTCTCCCACGCTGACGAGCACAGGATGCGCCACAGCAGCCACCGTGTCTACCACCCGTGCAATCATCGCCTGCCCACCAACTTCATAACGCGCCTTATCCTCGCCGAAGCGATGGCTGTGCCCGCCTGCGAGAATGAGTCCCGTGCAATTCGATGGTGACATAGGATAAAAAGTCATAGGCTCGCTACGCTCGCTGTCATTGGTGCCTTCGGCACGTCATTGGTCACTAGAAGCGTTGTGCTCCACCAATGACCAATGACGCGAACGAAGTGAGCTAATGTCGCGCCGCAGGCGCAATTCATCATCTAAGGTTGCCATGGGTATTGCGTTTTAGCCAGCATTTGATCATCACAACTCAGCCTAGCCCTGCGCCTCGGCAGTGTGGTCGTAATCGAAGGCCGCCATGTTCGACGAGGGCTGAAGCGTGATGATGACGGACTTGGAGGTGGGCGTGTTGCTCTTGTCTGCTGTGCTGTCGATGGGAACGAGGACGTTGGCTTCAGGGAAATAGGTGGCGGCGCACCGCTTCGGCAGACTGAACGGCACGACGATGAACCGACGCGCCCGGCGCTCCTGCCCTTCGTAATGGCTGATGAGATCAACTACATCGCCCTGTTCCAGGTTGGCAGCAAACATGTCGTCTGGATTCAGCATTACCACGCGGCGCTCGCCTTTGATGCCCCGGTAGCGGTCGTCGAGGCCGTAGATGGTGGTGTTGTACTGGTCGTGGCTGCGGATGGTCATCATCATGAACTCGCCTTCAGCCAACGTGTGATGCGGGATAGGATGAACGGTGAACTTCGCCCGGCCCGTATCCGTCGGGAAGGTGCAATGGTCACGCACGGGGTTGGGCAAATAAAAACCATCTGGCCTGCGCACGCGGCGGTTGTAATCTTCGGTGCCGGGCACCACGCGGCTGATGTGATCGCGGATGCGGTCGTAGTCGGCAAGGAGATAATCCCAATCGACAGGGCTGTCCTGGAGCGTCGCTTTCGCCAGCCCGGCGACGATCGCAGGCTCGCTCAACAAATGCTCCGACGCTGGTTTCAGCAAGCCCTGCGAGTTGTGCACGATGCCCATCGAGTTCTCGACGCTCACAAATTGCTCGCCCGACATCTGCACATCGATCTCGGTGCGGCCCAGGCACGGTAGGATCAGCGCCTGCTCGCCTGTAACGAGGTGCGCCCGGTTCATTTTGGTGGAGACCTGAACGGTAAGGCGGCAGCGTTGCAGCGCCTCAGCGGTATACATTGTGTCGGGCGTAGCCGAGAGGAAGTTGCCGCCCATGGCAAAGAACACCTTCGCCCGCCCCTCGTGCATGGCCTTGATGGCCTCAACCGTATCGTAGCCGGGATGGCGCGGCGGCCGAAACCGAAATTCTTCGGCGAGCGCATCCAGAAACGCGGTGCTCGGTTTGTCCCAGACGCCCATCGTCCGGTCGCCCTGCACGTTGGAGTGTCCACGCACCGGGCAGGCTCCCGCCCCCAGCTTGCCAAACGCTCCTTTCATCAACAACAAGTTGACAACGGTCTGGATCGTAGCGACGGCGTTTTTGTGCTGCGTCAGCCCCATCGCCCAGCACACGATGATGCGTTCCGAGTCGATCACCCATTGCGCGGCCTGCCGAATCTGCTCCTGCGAAATGCCGCTTTCCCCGACGATCGCATCCCACGACTCTTGCAACAGATCCTCGCCGAACGCCTTCACGCCTTCCGTTTTCTCGCGGATGAAGTCGTGCGCGAGCACCTGACCGGGGTGCTTCGCCTCGGCCTCCAGCACCGCCTTCATGATGCCCTTGAAGAGCGCCACATCGCCGTTGATGCGCACTTGCAGAAACAGATCGGCGAGTTGCGTGCCCTGCCCCAGCCAGCCAAACACTTCCTGCGGATGCTTGAACCGTTGCAGCCCCGTTTCCGGCAGCGGATTGACATGGATGATGCGCGCGCCGTTGCGCTTGGCCGTTTGCAGCGTTGTCAGCATGCGCGGGTGGTTCGTGCCCGGATTCTGCCCGGCAATGAAGATCAACTCGGCCTGTTCCAGGTCTTCCATCGTCACGGTGCCCTTACCCACGCCAATAACTTCGCCGAGGCCCGTACCGCTGGATTCATGGCACATGTTGGAGCAGTCGGGCATGTTGTTGGTGCCATAGCAGCGGCAGAACAACTGGTACAAAAAGGCCGCCTCGTTGCTCGTCCGCCCCGACGTGTAGAAGATGGCTTCGTCCGGTGTGTCGAGGGCGTTGAGTTCGCGGGCGATCAGACGGAACGCATCGTCCCACGCAATCGGCTCGTAATGGCTAGCCCCGCGCCGCAGCACCATCGGATCCGTAAGCCGCCCCTGTTTACCGAGCCAGTAATCGGATTTCTTGGACAACGCCTCGACAGACCACGTGCGGAAGAATTCGGGCGTGACGCGCTTCTTCGTAGCCTCTTCCGCGACGGCTTTGGCTCCGTTCTCGCAATACTCAGCGACGGCAGAGCGGTCCACCGGGTCAGGCCACGCGCAGCCGGGGCAGTCGAAGCCGTTTTTCTGGTTGAGTTTGTTGAGCACCTTGAGGCTTCGGAAGAGCCCCATCTCCTCGAAGGATCGCCGCGCCGACGATAGTACCGCACGCGGCCCCGCCGCCACGTTTTTGCGATCGCTGACGACAGCAGGGTCCAGCTTATCCGGCGGCTGCGCAGCTACCTCGCGGGGCGGCACAGCAGGATGGTTTTTAGAATCACGCACGAGATTCGATTTTGGATGGCTGGTTCTTTCTGTGTGGACGGACACGCGGGTCCGTCCCTACGGGCGTTGAAGTTGAGCACTGGTGAGGGCCCTCTCCCTCCTCTCTATTCTTCATCCAACGGATGCGGAAAAGCGTCCGGGTCTTTGGCATCTTCGCCGTGGTGCAGGCACTGAAAATCTTTTTCGATCAGCAAGGAAAGCACGGCGTCGCCTTCTATGGTATGGTCACCTTCCATGCCTACCTGCTCCGTGTCGGCCCATTCATGCATCGTGGACTCGGGTACGGTGACGGTGATCTCGTTACGGTCATAATGCACCGTGAGGTGCTGGGCCGATGGGGAGGCTTCTATAGCATACACCAGCCGCACGCCCGGCGCAAATCGAATGCGCTCTTCGATGCGTCCATCTGCCCGAAAAGTGTCCACTTCTGGCTGCGTGAGCCGCAACCGCAAGCTGTTACCCTGGATTCTGAGTTTCATGGGTTGGGGGAGGTTGTCAGTTTTCAGTTGTTAGTTGTTCTTTGAGGCGCGTTTGCTCTATGCGATGGGCACCGCTGTATATGTTGAAGCGTCCGTCGCGGACGAAACCAAGCAGCGTCATGCCGTACGCCTGCGCCAGTTCCACCGCCAGGCTCGACGGCGCTCCGACGGCAGCCAGCACCGGGATTTCGGCCATCAGTGCTTTCTGTGTAAGTTCAAAGCTGGCCCGCCCGCTAACGAGCAACATGCCATCGTGCAGCGGCAGGCGGCGATCCATCACCGCCGCGCCGATGAGTTTGTCGAGCGCGTTGTGGCGACCAATGTCTTCGCGGGTAGCGAGCAACGTGCCTCGCGTGTCGAACAGCGCGGCGGCGTGCAGCCCACCTGTCTGCTCGAAGACGGTTTGGGTCTGCAGCAGGGTGGCAGGCAGACGGTGTATCATAGCAGCATCAAGCACCGGACCATCGGCAGGGAGCGCCGGACAACCGGCCAGCGCAAGGGCTTCAAGCGACGTTTTGCCGCAGACGCCGCAGCTCGATGTGGTGTAAAAGTGCCGTTCCAGCCGCGCCGCATCGAAGACCACACCCCGTTTCAAGGTGATGGTGACGATGTTGCGGTTGTGGGCTTTGCCGCCCGTCGGGCCGCTGTGGCGTACTGCGTCTATGTCGTCAAAACCCTGAATGATGCCTTCAGCGAAGAGAAAGCCAAGGGCAAGATCTACGTCGTGCCCCGGCGTCCGCATCGTCACCGAAATAGGCCGGACCGTGCGCTCGCCGTTTTCGTCGTAGCCGAGGCGGATTTCCAGCGGCTCTTCTACAGCGAGGTGGTCGGTAGGCGCTGCTTCCTCTTCTCCTGCTATGCGTTGCACCGGCACTTCTACGATGCGCTGCCCTAGCAAAGCACCCGGTTCTGGATGAGCTATCTGAGAATCGATCACAGCGACGGTAGGCTATCAAATTTGCGTGAACATCTGCTCGCCTACATGCCACGCCGCAACGTGCAATCTGGTCCATAGCCGCGAGAATTTTTCGTTCTCGTGGCTTTTGGCGGCCATCGCTCAAGACCTCATCTCGTTCCGCACGCTCCACAACGCAGGGAACGCTTGACGCGCTCGTGGGGTTGGGTTATTCTTAAACACATTATGCCGCAGCCTTTCTGCCATATCGCCCGCCCCAGCCGACGTGCTCGACGCGTCCGACGCGCTCGTGCTCGGACACAATCGGCGTGCATGGGAGCCCCGGCAGACGGCTGCTGACCTGGATCATCCAGATGGCTCATTGAATGGCGCTGATTCCCTCAGGAACAGCGCTTTTTTTGTTTTTGGGTTTATCCCCCACACCCCCAACCACCACACCCCAACCATGTCCATCGTTCTTGCCTTTAGCGGCGGCCTCGACACCTCGTTCTGTGTCCCCTATCTCAAAGAAACCTACGGCGAAACGATCATCACCGTAACCGTGAATACGGGCGGGGTGACGGATGAGGAGGCCGAGGCGCTCGAAGCCAAAGCACTGGCCCTCGGTGCCGAGCAGCATCTCACCGTCGAAGGCCGCCCCGATCTCTTCACCGATCACCTGAGCTATCTCATCAAAGGCAACGTCTTGCGCGGCGGCGTGTATCCGCTGTCCGTCGGGCCAGAGCGTGTGGTGCAGGCGCGCAAGATTGTGGAAGTCGCCCATGAGATGGGAGCCCGCGCCATCGCACATGGCTCCACGGGAGCAGGCAACGACCAGGTCCGCTTCGACATTGCCCTCCGGTTGCTGGGCGACGACCTGGATATTCTGACGCCCATCCGCGACTTGGGTCTCAGCCGCGAGGCGTCCACCCAGTTTCTCGTTGAGCGCGGTTTTGAGGTCCCGGCGAAAAGCACGGCGTATTCGATCAACAAGGGCCTGTGGGGCACCACGATTGGCGGACGTGAGACGATCACGACAACCAACCCGCTACCCGATGATGCCTACCCGGATACGGTTGCCCCGACGGAAGCCCCGGACGAACCATTGGATGTGACCGTCACGTTTGACAAAGGCATTCCCACGGCGCTGGATGGCGAGCACCTCGATCCCGTAGCCCTCATCAACCGGCTGAACGACCTCGGCGGGCAGCACGGCGTCGGGCGCGACATCCATGTAGGCGACACGATCCTCGGCATCAAAGGCCGTGTGGGCTTCGAGGCTCCGGCTCCGCTGATGCTGATTGCCGCCCACCGCGAGTTGGAAAAGATCGTCTTGACGAAGTGGCAACGCTATCAGAAAGACCATCTGGCCGACTTCTATGGGATGCTGCTGCACGAAGCGCAATATTTTGATCCCGTGATGCGCGACATCGAAGCGATGATCGATTCATCGCAGAAAGTCGTCACCGGCACGGGTACGGTGCGGTTGTTCAAGGGCCACATCAGCGTCCTCGGTTGCAACAGTCCGTTCTCGATGTTTGACACCGGCGTGGCAACCTACGGCGAAGAGAATGCGCTCTGGAGCGGCGAAGATGCACGCGGCTTCTCGCGCCTCGCTGGCGTTCATGCCTATCTTGCCCACCACGCCCGTACGAAGGATGAAGCTCCGTCGGAAGACGTTTAGCCTTTTGCACCCAATTAATCTTCCTCCTCCTATCATGCACGATGCCCATCTCCACCGCATAGCCGTTCTGCACGGCGCGGGGTATGCGGGCGGCGAGTTGATCCGCCTCCTGCTCGGCCATCCCGCTGTCAGCCTCGACGGTGTGACGAGCCGTAGCTTTGCCGGGCAACCCGTCTGGCACGCCCATCCGACGTTGCGCAACCAGATCGACCTCTCGTTTACCGCCCCCGGCGACCTGAACCCCACAAACCTCGACGCGCTCTTCATCGCTGCCGAGCATGGCAAAGGCGTGGAAGCCGTGCAAAACCTGCTCGCCGATGGCTTCGCGGGCGTCATCGTGGATCTGAGTGCGGACCTGCGATTTCACGACGCATCACTCTACGACACCTGGTTCGGCTACACCCACCCCGCTCCTGACCTGCTCGACGACTTTGTTTACGGCCTTGCAGAAGTCAATGCGCCGTATCCGGTGGGCACCAAGTGGATCGCTAACCCCGGCTGCTTCGCCTCGGGTATCGGGCTGGCGCTCTGGCCTGTGGCACAGCACCTCCCGGCCATGCATGCCTCGGTGACAGCGCTGACCGGCGCGTCGGGGTCGGGCACGCGGGCCAAATCTACGACGCACTACCCCACGCGGGACGGCAACGTACGGGCGTACAAAATCCTCGCCCACCAGCACCTCCCCGAAATCCAGCAAACCCTGGGCGACGCTGCCACCGTAGCTTTCGTGCCCGTCTCCGGCCCGTGGACACGGGGCATCTGGGGCACGGCGCACGTCACACTACCAGGAGGGGTGACTTCACAGGATGTCGGTTCATGGTTTGAGGAAGCCTATGCCGATGGAGCCTGCGTCCGCCTCTGGCCCGATCAACTGCCCGAGTTGCGCTACGCTGTCGGCACGCCGTTTTGTGACATTGGCTGGGTGGTGGAAGGCGACCAGCTTATCGTCGGCTTCGCGCTGGATAATTTGTTGAAGGGTGCAGCGAGCCAGGCCGTGCAAAACATGAACCTGGCGCTAGGCCTGCCTGAGACGGCGGGGCTGGCTCTGCATTCAGAGCTCGTATTACACCCATAGCTAGAGACAACCCGGCGGTTCATCTCTACGGCAACCTTGATCCTATGACAACGCAAGACATCATCCGGCTGGAAGACACCTTTCAGATCCCTACCTACAAAAAATTCCCCCTGGCGCTGGTGCGGGGCGAGGGACGCTTTGTGTGGGACGCCGATGGCAAACGGTATCTCGATTTCTACGGCGGGCATTGTGTGACCTTGCTCGGCCATTGTCCACAGCCTGTGGTGAAAGCCGTACAAGAACAGGTGGCGAACCTCATTTTCTATTCGAACGTTGCCTACAGCCCGGTGCGGGCACACGCAGCGCGGCGGCTGGCAGAGATGGCCCCCAAGGGTCTGGGACATGTCTTTTTTTGCAACTCGGGCACTGAAGCCAATGAGACAGCGCTCAAACTGGCCCGCAAGCATACCGGCAAGTCCGGCATCGTAGCGATGGAGGGCGACTTCCACGGACGCACCCTTGGCAGTCTTGCTACCACCTGGACGCAGAAATACCGAGCGCCGTATGCTGATGTCTTGCCCGAAACCCATTTCGTCCCGTTTGGCGATATCGACGCACTGAAAGCCGTCTTTGAACAGAACGACAACATTGCGGCGGTGCTCATCGAGCCGATCCAGAGCATGGCAGGCATCACGACGGCACCGGATACGTACTTCCAGGCGATGCGCACCCTCTGCGACGAGCACGGCGTCGTGCTCATCTTCGACGAGGTGCAGACAGGCGTGGGACGCACAGGTACGTTTTCGATTGCGGAATCCTTCGGCATGACGCCTGACCTCATCACCCTGGCAAAGAGCCTCGGCTCAGGCGTGCCCGTCGGTGCCGTACTGGTGGCGGATGCCATCGCCGACGGTGTCGAATATGGCGACCAGGGCACGACCTTCGGCGGCGGCATGCTAGCGATGGCTGCCGTTACCGCTACCCTGGAGATGATCCAGAAGGAACAATTGATGGCGCGGGCACCCGTTATTTTTGAGCAAATCATGGACGCTGTTGGGGCGCAGGTGCAAGCGGTGCGGGGCAAAGGCTGCCTGATTGGGCTCGAACTTGACGGTCCGGCTGCCCCCGTGCTAACGGCGCTGCGTGAGGCTGGTGTGCTTGCAGGTAGCTCCGGTGAACCAAACGTCATCCGCCTGATGCCACCGCTCACTACAACGGATGACGAAATTATGCTGTTTGGCAATTGCTTTGCTGAAGCCCTGCGGCAGGCTACCTCAGAACAAGCGGCTTGAATGGTGGACGGCCGCGAATCAATTGCCCATTTCCTTATCTTCACTTTCATCTCTCCACTCACTCGTCTGTACGTCGCCTATGCCCCGCCACCTGCTCGACTGGCACCTGCTCGAAGATTACGTTTGGGAAGCGCAAGTAGAAGCGGCCCTCCGCCACTACCGCAAGGGCAAAACCTGGACACCCCATGCGCCGAGCCGGAGCCTGGCGCTGCTGTTTTTCAATTCATCGCTGCGCACCCGTACGTCGATGGAGTTGGCCGGGGCACAACTGGGCGCACACGTCACAACCATCACGCCGGGGCAGGGCACCTGGGGCTTTGCCTGGGACTACGGCCTCCCCATGGACGGCAAGGAAGCCGAACACATCCGCGAGGCTATCGGTGTGCTCTCGCGCTACTACGACGCCATCGGCGTGCGCATCTTTGCTTCACAGACGGACTACGAGCAGGATCAGACCGAGCGCCTGCTCCGCCGCATCATCAACGCCTCCACGGTGCCTATCATCAACCTTGAATCCGCATTCTACCATCCCTGCCAGGCCCTTGGCGATGCGGGCACGCTGATGACACATTTTGATGAACAGGTAGCCCAAAAACGTTTCGTGCTGACTTGGGCCTACCACCCCAGTGCATTGCCGATGGCGGTGCCCAACTCGGCGTTGCTCACGGCCGCCCGCCTTGGCATGAACGTCACCATCGCCCGGCCCGATGGCTATGCGCTGGACGAGGCTGTCATGGAACAGGCCCACACCTATGCCGAGCAGCATGGCACCACCATTGAGGAAAGCGCCGATCAGCGGGGGGCTTTCGAGGGTGCGGATGTGATCTACGCCAAAGCATGGGGCGCTCCGCTCGTCTACAAAGACCCAGAGGGCGAGGCAGCACTACGACAGCAAAACCAAGACTGGCGCGTCACCCAAGACTTGATGGCACAGACCAATAACGCCGCCTTCATGCATTGCCTGCCCGTCCGCCGCAACATTGTCGTAGACGATGCCGTGCTGGACAGCCCCAACGCCATTCACCTGCTCCAGGCCGAGTTCCGCCTCCATGCGCAAAAAGCCATTCTGGAGTACGTCTGGGGACTTTAAGGATTTGGGTTCAGGGTTTCAGGTTCCATGTTCTTGCCGTCAACCTGAAACCCTGAACCAGGAACCTCCAACCCATATGCCCAACCCTATCGTCATCAAAATAGGCGGCGCGTTGCTAGCCGAGGCGACGACGCTGGACGATTTCTGGCCCGCTGTGCGTGCGTTGCAAGAAACGGCTCCGGTAGTCATCGTCCACGGCGGCGGGCCACAGGCCACCGCTATGGCGCGGCGGCTGGGCCACGAACCCCGCATCGTTCACGGACGCCGCGTGACCAGTGACCTCGACCTCGACATCATGCAGTGGACCGTGCGCGGTGCGATCAACGTGCAACTCGTCGGGCAGGCGATACGACAGGGGATACGCGCGGTGGGCCTTTCGGGAGCCGATGGCGGCTTGCTCCGCGTTACCCGTCGCCCACCGTGGCAGGTCGATGGCGAAACCGTAGATTTCGGCTGGGTGGGCGATGTCGATCATGCGAATACGGATGTGCTGGACGCGCTTCTCGGTAGCAGCTTCCTCCCCATCATTGCGCCTCTTGGTATCGATAGCGAAGGAGCCATCTATAACGTGAATGCCGACACCGTGGCCCGCACGCTGGCCGAAGCGCTCAACGCCTCCCAATTCTTGCTCGTCACCGAATCCGGTGGCGTCCGGCGCGACCCTGATAATGCAGACTCATTGCTGGATGCCTGCTCACGCGCCACGTTCGAGGCAGGCAAAACCGATGGCTGGATCCAGGGCGGGATGCGCGTCAAGCTTCAGGTGGCCTTTGAAGCACTCGCCGCTGGCATCCCTGACGTGTTCATCCTCGCGCCCGGCGACCTGATGACCCGTCGCCGGGCCACACAGGTTTTGGATGCCTGATTTCTACACCCTTCTCGTCTCACAACCCGCTTCCACGCATGACCTCTCAAGCTGCCAGCCAGCATCCTGCCATCACCTTGCTCAAAGATCTCGTGCGCTTTCCGTCGCTGAGCCATGAGGAAAAAGCGGTGGCCGATTTTGTGGAGGCGTATGTCCAAAAGGCGGGCGTACCCGTGGCGCGGCGCGACAACAATGTCTACTTCTGGCTCGGCGAGGGCGACAATCGGCTGCTGCTCAACTCGCACCTTGATGTGGTACCGCCTTCTGCCAACCATCCCTACGACCCTTTCGACCCGGTGGAAATAGACGGGCAGCTTTACGGACGCGGCACCGTAGATGCCAAAGCCAGCGGTGCTACGATGACCACCGCGCTACTCGAACTCGCCGCCGAAGGTTGGACGCCGCCCGACGGACAGGTGATGGTGGCGCTGACAACCTGCGAAGAAGTCGGCGGCGGTTACAATGGCCTGGAAGATCTGCGTCCACACTTGCCGCCTCTCAGCGCCGCGCTTGTGGGCGAACCCACCGATTTGCAACCCTGCATCGCGCAGAAAGGGCTGTTGATTCTTCGCCTCGAAGCACATGGCACCACAGCCCACGCCGCCCGTGCCCACCTCGGCGACAACGCCATCCTCAAAGCAGGCCGCGACCTGCAACGGCTAGTCGGGTTTGCCTTCGAAAAGACCGACCCCTT
>Ga0102947_1000082_pt1 | contig 32647 bp, 29 predicted proteins | sample SalPon2A_A_D2_MG_FD_78210 | JGI IMG/M metagenome (GOLD analysis project Ga0102947, IMG submission 78210) | Soil microbial communities from South San Francisco under conditions of wetland restoration - Salt Pond MetaG R2A_A_D2_MG | ecosystem: Environmental > Terrestrial > Soil > Wetlands | place... | reverse complement strand
CCCATGGCGACGCCGATGTCCGCCTGCTTCAGCGCCGGCGCGTCGTTGACGCCGTCGCCGAGCATGGCCACCACCTCGCCGCGGCGCTGGAACAGCTCGACGATGCGCAGTTTGTCCTCCGGGCTGACCCGGGAGAAGACGGTGGCGGAGGCCAGCCGGCGGGCCAGGGCGCCGCCGGGCTCGATCTCCCCGCTGGCCGCCAGCTCACTGCCGTGGATCACCTCGTCCCCCGCCTGGCAGAGGGCGAGTTCGCGGCCCACCGCCGCCGCCGTCACCGCCTGGTCACCGGTGATCATGACGGTGCGCACCCCGGCGCCGGCGAGCCGCCGGATGGTCTCGGCCACCCCCGGGGCGGGCGGATCGCTGATCCCCACCAGTCCCTCGAAGGTCAGGCCGGTCAGATCCTGCTCGCCGAAGCCCGCCGGGTCGAGGTCGCTCCCTGCCGGATCCCGGGAGGCGAAGGCCAGCACCCGCAGCCCCTCGTCGGCGAGGGCGGCGTTGTGTTCCTCCCAGCGCCGGCGGTCGGCCTCGCCCAGCGCCACGACCCGGCCGCCGACGCGCTGGCCGTCGGCCAGCTCCAGGAGCCGCGACGGCGCCCCCTTGACCAGCACCGCCTGGCCGCCGTCCGGTAGCCGGTGGAGGGTGGCCATCAGCCGCCGCTGACTGGAGAAGGGGATCTCCGCCAGCTCGGGCAGCTCCCGGCGCGCCGCCTCCGGGTCCAGGCCCGCCTTGAGGCCGGCGACGAGGAGCGCCACGTCGGTCGGGTCCCCGCTGGCGGCGACCCCTTGCGGGGGGCCGCCGTCACCGCCGGCCGCGTCGCCGGCCGCGTCGCCGGCCAACGCCGCCCGGTTGGTCAGCAGGCCGATGCGCAGCACCGCTTCCAGGTCGGGGTCTTCCCGCGGCTCGATCCGCTGTCCCCCCTCCCGCAGCTCCCCTTCCAGGGAGCGCCCGGCGCCGCCCACGTCGATGCGCCGCCCTCCTCCCAGCAGATAGCGGGTGGCGGTCATCACGCCGGAGGTCAGGGTCCCGGTCTTGTCACTGCACACCAGGGTGGCCGCCCCCAGGGTCTCCACCGCCGGCAGGCGGCGCACCAGGGCGCGGCGGCGGGCCATGCGCCGCATGCCCACCGCCAGGGTGATGGTCGCCACCACCGGTAACCCCTCGGGGACCGCCGAGATCGCCAGGGCGATGCCGGTCTCCACCATCAGCCAGGCGTCCGTGCCGCGCAGGATGCCCAGAACGATCACCAGCGCGGCGATGGCGAGGGTCCAGCCCACCAGCCGGCGGCCGAGCTGGTCGAGGCGTTGCTCCAGCGGCGTCCGCCCCTTCTCCGTGTCCAGCACCAGCTCGGCGATGCGCCCGATCTCCGTGTCCCGGCCGGTGCCCACCACCACCGCCTCGCCGCCGCCGGTGGCCACCAGGGTTCCCTTGTAGACCATGGAGGAGCGCTCCGCCAGCGGCACCGGGCCGCCGTCGCCCACCGCCGCGGTGCGCTTGGCGGCGGGGGTGGCCTCGCCGGTCAGCGGTGCTTCCACGGTGGACAGCTCCGTGGCCGCCAGCAGTCGGGCGTCGGCGGCGATGGCCTCGCCGGATTGCAGCAGCATCACGTCGCCGGGGACCAGATCCCGGGCGTTCAGGGTGACCGGGTGGCCGTCCCGGCGCACCGTGGCGCGCTGCACCTCCATTTGGCGCAGCGACTCCATCGCCCGTTGCGCCCAGGACTCCATGCTGAAGCCGATCCCGGTATTGACGATCAGGACGGCCAGTATGGCCAGCCCTTCCAGGTGCTCGCCCATCAGGAACGCGCCGACGGCGGCCACTGCCAGCAGCAGCACGATCAGGCTGCGCACCTGGCGGTAGAGGATGCGCCACCAGGGGGTGCGCTGAGGTGGGCGCAGGGCGTTGGGGCCGAAGCGCTGGAGCCGGGCCGCCGCTTCCTCCCGGCTCAGCCCGGCGGTGGCCGAGTCGAGGAGTTGCAGTACCGCTTCCCGGCCGCGACTGTGCCAGGCTGGCGTGGGCTTGTCGGGATGGGGCACGGTTTCGCTGCGCATGGTTCGGTTTCCGTCTCCGGGACGTTGGCTTCGGGAGCGAGGGCTGTCCGTGCCAGGCTACTGGAGGTGATTGTCATCCACCGCTGCCCCACGGGGCGGGCCGTCTTCCCACCCCGATCCTCGTGGTTGGCGACGGCCGGAGGCTGGCATGATGGCGCTGGCGGAGGTGGCGTAGCAGTCCGCGACACCGTAGTCCGCGATGAAGTTCAGGAGGTGACCATGCTGGCGCTCAAGAGAATCCTCTACACGACCGATTTCTCGCCCTCGGCGGACCGCGCCCTGGACTACGCCTACGACTTCGCCCGGAGGTCGGGGGCTCAGCTCCACCTCTTCCACGCCGTCTCCCTGCCGGAGCCGGACCCCAGGGCCCGGGAAAGCGGCTTCCCCGGTGCCACGGAGCTGCGCCGCTACCGCGCCGAGGTGGCCCGGGCCGCCGTGGAGGACCTGCTGGTGGACCACGCCACCGAGGGGCTGGACGTGCAGCGCGAGCTGCGGGAGGGCTACACCGCCCGGACGACGATCCTCGACTACGCCCGGGAGATCGACGCGGATCTCATCGTTCAGGGCAGCCAGGGGCGCACCGGCATGGAGCGCCTGCGCCTCGGCAGCGTCGCCGAGCAGGTGGTGCGCCACGCCCCCTGCCCGGTGCTCACCGTGCGCGGTGGCTTGGAGGACGAGGCGGACGTCAGCCCGGCCGCCCTCGGCGAGATCCTGGTGCCGGTGGACTTCTCCCCCCACACCCGCCCCGCCCTGGTGCTGGCCCGTGCCCTGGCGGAGCTCTACGCCGTCCCGCTGCACCTTTTCCATTCGCTGGAGATCCCCAGCCAGCCCACCTTCTACCCGCCGATCTCGGACTGGAGCCAGGAGGAGCGGCTGTTGGAGCTGGCGCGCCGCGAGCTGGCCGAGCTGGCCGAGCGCCACCTGGGCGCGGGCCCGGCGGTGGAGACCTCCGTCGCCATCGGCCGGGCCAGCCTGGAGACGGTGCGCACGGCGAAGCAAAACGGGGCGGGGTTGGTGGTGATATCGACCCACGGCGACCGTGGCCTGAAGCGCTTCCTCCTCGGCAGCACGGCCGAACGGTTGATCCGCACCGCCCCCTGCCCGGTGCTCACCCTGGGCCCCGGTGTGCGGTTGCCGGTGGACGAGGAGCTGAAGGCGGCCGAGGCGTGGAGCGACCACAACGGCGAGGAGGCACCGGCTCGCCCCGGTGGTGATCGCTGGTGAGGGGTGACCACCAGCACACCCGGGAGGCCATCGAGCGCCGCCTGTCCGCCGGCCCCCGGGCCAGCTACCTGCGGGACTGGATCTACGGCGGCATCGACGGGGCGGTGACCACCTTCGCCGTCGTCTCCGGGGTGGTGGGGGCGGAGCTGTCCACCACCGTCATCTTGATCCTCGGCACGGCGAACCTGCTGGCCGACGGCTTTTCCATGGCGGCCAGCAACTACACCGGCACCCGGGCCGAGGCGGAAGAGGGGGAGTACCTGCGGGCGGTGGAGCAGCGTCACATCGACGAGGAGCCGGAAGGCGAGCGCGAGGAGGTGCGGCAGATCTTCGCCGGCAAGGGCTTCGCCGGGGACGACCTGGAGCGCATCGTCGAGGTGATCACCGGGCAGCGGGAGCTGTGGGTCCAGACCATGCTGACCGAAGAGTACGGCCTCGCCTCCGACGTGCGCTCAGCGAAGCTGGCGGCGGCCAGCACCTTCTCCGCCTTCCTGGTCTGCGGCGCCGTGCCCCTGGCGCCCTACGTCGCCGGCGTCGGGTCGGCCTTCCTCTGGGCATCGCTCCTCACCGCCGGCGTTTTCTTCGCCATCGGTTGCGCGCGCAGCCGGTGGTCGATCCACCCCTGGTGGCGCACCGGCCTGGAGACCCTGGGGGTCGGCGGCGGCGCCGCGGCCCTGGCCTACCTGGTGGGTTGGCTTCTGCGCGGCCTGGGAGCGGGTTGACGGGGCAGTCCGCCATTTGCCAAGGCAGTTGCGAGGTGCGACAATGTCGGGTGGTGCTGGCTCCTCTCCGCCCGGCTGATCCGGGCGCAACCGACCGGGGCCCCACCCCCAACCCCACCCCACGCTCTACCCCTGCCGATATCCCGGGTTCCATTTCTACGGAGAAGCCATGGCTGTCCATTCACCCCCAGACACCCAAGCCCTGCAAGGTCTCAAGGAGAAGTTCGGGGATCGCATCATCCTCGACGAAGACGTCCGCGAAGAGTTCAACACCGACTACGGCCGCGTCGTCTTCAACACCCCCGGTGCCGTCGCCCGCATGACCAACGCCGAAGAGGTGGCGGAGCTGGTGACCTGGTGCCGCGAGAACGGCGTGCCCATCGTCGGCCGCGGCCAGGGCCACACCCAGACCGGCCAGTCCACCACCGACGGCGGCGTCGTCCTCGACACCTCGTCCATGAACCGCATCCACGAGATCGACGCCGAGGCGCTGACCGTGGTCTGCGACGGCGGCGTCGTCTGGCGCGACCTGGTCCACACCGTCGTCCCCATGGGCCTGGTGCCGCCGACCCTGACCAACAACCTCGGCGTCACCATCGGCGGCACCCTGTCGGTGGCCGGCCTCGGCGTCGCCAGCTTCCGCTACGGCGCCCAGGTGGACAACGCCCTGGAGCTGGAGGTGGTCACCGGCACCGGTGAGATCGTCATCTGCTCGCCGGAGGAAAACCGCGAGCTGTTCGACGCCGTGCGCGGCGGCCTCTCCCAGTTCGGCATCATCACCAAGGCCACGCTGCGGCTGCGCCGCGCCAAGCCCCGGGTGCGCAAGCACTACCTCCTCTACGACGACCTGGGCGACCTGATGCGCGACGTCGAGAAGGCGATGGCGCCGGGCAACGACGTCGTCCACACCGTCGAGTCCTGGTGCGTGCCCAGCTTCCAGGGCGCCAAGAAGATCGGCGAGGGCATGGACCTGGGCGAGGGGATGCAGACCTTCGCCTACTGGATGTACCCGGTCCACGTCACCCAGGAGCTGGACGAGGGGGAGGAGCCGGACGACGAGGCGCTGCTCTCCTCCTTCGACCCGTACCGCAAGCTGGAGATTTGCGAGTTCACCCAGCTCGAGTTCTGCGAGCGCCTGCTGCCGCTGTTCCAGCTATGGGACCGCAGCGGCTACTCCGACATGGCCCACCCGTGGATGGAGACCGTGCTGCCCTGGGACAAGGCGCAGGAGTTCATCGAGATGGCGCTGGCCCAGTTGCCGCCCCAGGCCCTCGGCCCGGGTGGCCACATCCTGCTCTGGCCCTCCCGCGGCGACACCTCCCACACCCCGCTGTTCAAGGTCCCCGAGGATCAGGAGATGGTGATGGGCTGGGGCATGTTGCCCGGCGTGCCCTTCGAGTTCCTGGAGCAGGCCCTGACCCAGCTCGACATGGCCAGCGAGTTGTCCATCGCCTACGGTGGTAAGCGCTACGTCTCCGGCTACATCACCTTCGACACGGAAGAGAAGTGGGCCGCCCACTTCGGCGACCAGTGGCCGGCGATGAAGGCGGCGAAGAAGAAGTTCGACCCGGACGGCATCATGAACCCGGGCTTCGTCGTCTATGAATAAAGCCGTCTACGAGTAGGACGACGCAGAGCAGCAGCTTCAAAACGCGGCCGGACCCCGGAAGGGGCCGGCAGCGTTTTTCGTGGCTGGAGACTCGTCCCGCTGCCGGAGTTTCGAGGCACCTTGTATTTAGAAGTTTCAGAAAAACAACGATACAAGGAGCCGTTCCCATGCGTAAGACCTGCCTCTACCTCGGCCTGTCCGTCCTCACCCTCCTCGCCTGTGGTCTCGTCGCCACTCCGGCCGAAGCTGCCCCCTCCTGCGCCTCGGTCAACATCTCCGGCCCGAGCAACGTCTACGCCGAGACCAGTTGCGTCATGCCGGTGTGGAGCGCCACCTGCTCCTGCCCCTTCGGCGCGACACCGAGCTACTCCTGGTCCATCGGCGGCATCCCCGCCGGCTCCGGCCCCTCCGCCACCCAGACCTACTGCCCCGACACCCCGGCCCAGACCTACACCATCCAGGTCACCGTCGACATCACCTGCGGCCGCGCCGAGTACAACAAGTCGAAGAGCGTCTTCATCAGCATCTGCGACGACTCCACCTCGCCGCCGACCTGCAACGGCTGAGGCCGAGCCCGAACGACTCGCAACACGACGGCCGGCTCCCGATCCGGGGGCCGGCTGTTTTGGTTGAGGCTTTGATAGTTTTGAGTACAGCTTAAGCAAGAGTAACGATCGCAGGGGAGGTAGGTATGTCTGATAAAGATACTGAATCTGCTGATGCTTTTTGGCAGCAGGCACGGAAGGCGCGCTTGGCGACGGCGGGTCGTTCGAACAGCGACAGCACGGAGCTGGTCCGCCGCAGGAGGGACGGGGATAGAGCTATAACCATGCCCCCTGATCAGAGCCACCCGAAAAAAGGCACGGCCAGATTTGAGCGGTATGTTGGGCTGGATTGGTCCGGCGCCAAGGATTCCAGACCTCCGATTCGAGTCTGCACCGCTACTCTGGATTCGCCACCGAAGCCGGAAGACCCGCCCACAAAAAGGGCTAAGAATTGGAGCCCCGATGAGGTTAAGAGCTGGTTACTGCACGCCCTCACTCCCGATGCACCCAGGACGATCTGCGGGTTTGACTTTGGTTTTGGCTATCCGATAGGTAGTGAGGTTGCCGTATTTCACTCTCATTCGTGGCGTGATCTTCTCACTGGTGTCCGAGAGAGACTCAAATCGAGCGGAGCAGCAAAGGCTCTTGCCTCGGACTTGAATGATGAGTTCTGTAAAGCCAATGGTTGTCAAGGCCCCTTTTTCAATCAATCGGAGGCCCCTTCGGCACATCCCTATCGGGCTGGGGGCTTCGGCTACTACCGACTGACCGAACTCTTCATACCAGAGGCGAAAAGTCAGTGGTACGTGGGCCCTGGAGCCCAGGTGGGGCAGTCAACAATCACGGGCCTCTCAATGCTGGCCTGTCTGCTCGAACAGCGAGATGAATTAGGGCTTGAGTTCGTGGTGTGGCCTCACGAGAGCCAGAGACTACCTTCCAACGGCCATGTTCTTGTTGAAACCTACCCTTCCTTGATGGGAAGAAAACGGAAGGCGAAAAATCAGCACGCCGCAGATGCCAAAGCCATCTCTGCTTGGTTGAAGCGAACAGACGAAAGCGGCGAATTGACCAGGTATCTCGATCTCCCGGAAGTAGTAGGAAAACAGGGTCTGGACTTCGAGCAAGTACGCCATAGGGTGGGTTGGGAAGGTTGGATTATTGGCGTCTGAGGCCAGTGGACCACTCGAGGCACTTGAACCGCCCTCAGTCGCTCTTCTTCCCCAGCCACAGCACCCCACCCACGATCACCACCGTGCCGACCACCAGCGACACCCACGGCGGCAGGCCGTAGGCCGTCGGGATGTCGCCCAGGAGCATGCCGAGGACGCCGATGCCCAGGGCGTAGGGGAGTTGGGTGCGGACGTGGGCGATGTGGTCGGAGCCGGAGGCGGTGGAGGAGAGGATTGTGGTGTCGGAGATGGGGGAGCAGTGGTCGCCCCACACCGAGCCCGCCAACACCGAGGAGATGGTGCCCAGCATGATCACCGAGTACGGGCCGGGGCCGACCTCCAGCCCCGCCGCCGTCGCCAGGCCGTGGGCGATGGGTATGACCAGAGGCACCAGGATGCCCATGGTGCCCCAGGAGGTGCCGGTGGAGAACGCCACCGCCGCCGAGATCAGGAAGACCAGGACCGGCAGCCAGTGGGGCGAGAGCACCCCCTGGGTCATCGACACCACCCACTCGGCAGTGTGGAGCTCGCTGCACACCGAGCCGATGGACCAGGCCAGCACCAGCACCACCAGCGCCAGGAGCATCGCCTTGAACCCCTCCACCGTCGCCTCCATGGTCTGGCGCACGGAGAGGAGGCGCTGGACCAGCGGCAGGGCGATGGCCACCACCAGCCCCGCCAGCGCCGCCCACAGGAGCGTCGTGAAGCTGTCCGAGTTGGCGAAAACCTCGCGCCACCAGGCACCGCTGCCGGAGGCCGGCACGTCCGACATCCCCGCCAACGCCGCCGAGCCCGTCGTGTAGAGGCCCCCCAGGGTGACGGCGATGACGGTGAGGATCGGCAGCACCGCGTTGACCGCCCGCAGCTTGATCCCCTCCGGCGGCTCCATCGCCTCCGAGCGGTAGTCGGCCAGCGGCTGGTCCCCGTCCTGGAGCAGCTTCCCCTCGCCCCGGGCGCGGCGCTCGGCGCGCAGCATGGGGCCGAAGTCGCGGCCGCTGGCGGCGATGGTGAAGCCCAGGACCAGGGCTAGGATCGGGTAGAAGCGGTAGGGGATGGACTCGACGAAGGCGGTGAACGGGTTCATGCCGATGCCGAGCTCGGTGAAGGCGGCGCCGATGAGCCCCACCTCGAAGCCGATCCAGGTGGAGATGGGCACGACGCTGGCCACCGGCGCGGCGGTGGAATCGACGATGTAGGCCAGCTTCTCCCGGGAGATCTTCAGCCGGTCGGTGATCGGCCGCATGGTGGAGCCGACGATCAGCGTGTTGGCGTAGTCGTCGAAAAAGACCAGCACCCCCATGACCCAGGTGGCGAGCTGGCCGCGGCGGCTGGTGGTGGCGTAGGGGGTCAGCCGCTCGACGATGCCGCGGGTGCCGCCACTCTTGCTGATCACCCCCACCATGCCCCCCAGCAGCGTCGTGAACATGATGATCTTCGCCTGGTCCGGGTCGGCCAGCGACGGCAGGATGAAGGTGTCGATGGAGCGGGCGAAGGCGGTCAGCGGGTTCCAGTCGAAGAGGATCAGGGCGCCGGCGAAAACACCCAGGAAGAGCGAGATCAGGACGTCCTTGAAGACCAGCGCAAGGCCGATGGCGATCAACGGCGGCACCGCTGACAGCCAGCCCGGGACGACCCGCACCTCGGTCACGCCGTCGGCGAAGGCGCGGCCGTCCCATCCTTCCGCCATCTCCACGCGCACGCCGCTGCGGCCGGAGGCCAGGCCGGCGCCGGCGATCTCCACGGTGTTCTCCCCCGGGCCCAGCTCGAAGGTGCCTAGGTCCCTGTCGCCGCTCCACACGGTGACCGGCGTCGCCGCCGCAGCGTCCTCGGGAAGGGAGACCTTCAGACGGAGGGTGCCATCTGCCAGGGAGACGCCGGTGGCCTCGACGCTGATGGCAGGGGGGCTGGCTGGGGACGGTACCTGGGCGTGGGCGGGCCCCACCATCGCCAAGGCGAGGAGGAGCCACGCCGCGACGAAGACGCGGGCGGGGCGGATAGCAGGAATCATGGTCGCCAAGGATATCCGACAGCGCTCCCTCCCCGGGCCGGTGGCCACGCCAGCGCCACATTCGTCGCCGGTTTTGCCCGATTGCCGCCGCTCCACCGCCGGCCCCGCGGGGTGTACTGGGGTCGAGCCCCGGGCAGGGTGCCCGGCCGAGCCACACCCAAGGAGACCCGATGAGCGACAGCACCACGCATCACCAGCCCCAGGAGCCCTCCCACGGAAACACCGCCCATGGAAACACCGCGGCTGAGACTCCCCAGAATCCGAGCCCAGCCCGGTCCTTTCTGCGCAACTCCCCGACCACCAAGCTAGTGGTCATCGGCATCCTGGTGCTTCTCTTCGGCTGGCCGCTGTTGCTGGTCCGGAGCCTGGTGCTCGAGCGCCACGAGCGCCACGACCAGGTGGCCGCGGAAGTCGCCGAGCAGTGGGGGCGCCACCAGGTGTTGGGCGGCCCGGTGCTGGTCGTGCCGTACCAGGTCCCGGTGCCCCCGCCGGCCCCCGCGGGAGATGGGGCGCCGCCGCCCCGGCCCCAGCCGCCGGTGACCCGCACCGCCTATTTCCTGCCCGCCGAGCTTGAGGTGACGGCACGGCTGGAACCGGAGGTGCGGCACCGGGGCATCTTCGAGACGGTGGTCTACCGCGGCGACGTGGAGCTGCGAGGGCGGTTCGAGCCGCTGGACCTGGCGGGCTGGTCGCTGTCCGCCGACGACCTGAATTGGGACGCTGCCACCCTGCACCTCGGCCTCCTCGACCTCACCGGCCTGCGCAGCGCCGTGCTGACCTGGGACGGCGAGCCCCGTCCGTTGGGGCCCGGACGGGGAGTCGGCGACCTCTGGCCCCTGGGCCTGGTAAGCGCGGTGGGCGGAACCGGAGGGCCCGGCCAGGGCCACGAGGTCGTGGTGCGCATGACCGTCCTGGGCAGCGGTGGGTTCGAGGTGTTGCCGCTGGCCCGGACCACCCGGGTGAACCTGGAGTCCCCCTGGCTCGACCCCAGCTTCATCGGCACCTTCCTGCCCGAGGAGCGGCGTCTCGGCGCCGACGGCTTCACGGCTCGCTGGACGGTGCCCGACCTGGCCCAGGGGCGCCCCCACCGCTGGCGCCAGGGCGAGCTGCCCGACAACCCGGAGGGAGCGCTGGCCGCCCGCCGCGGCATCGCCCTTCAACAGGGCCGGGCTGGCTGGGAGTACGCCAGCGCCGAGGGCGAAACACCGGTGACCAGCGTCGGCGTCTCCCTGATCCGACCGGTGGACCACTACCAGCGCACCGAGCGGGCGGTGAAGTACGGCCTGCTGGTGGTGGTCCTCACCTTCACCACCGTCTTCCTGCTGGAGGTGGTGGGGCGGGTGCCACTGCACCCGATCCAGTACCTGCTGGTGGGCGGCGCCCTGGTGGTCTTCTACCTGCTGCTCCTGTCGCTGGCCGAGCACGCACCCTTCGGCGCCGCCTACCTGGGCTCTTCCCTGGCCGTCGCCGGGCTGGTGGCCGGGTACGCGGCGGCCATCCTCCGAGCTTGGCGGCGGGGCGCCGTGCTGGCCATCGTGCTGCTGACCCTCTACGCCTTTCTGTGGAGCCTGCTGACCGCGGTGGACTACGCCCTGCTCCTCGGCAGCCTCGGCCTGTTCGCCATTCTCGCCCTGCTGATGTGGTTCACCCGCCGGGTCGATTGGTGGTCGTCTCGGCAACCGGCCTGACCGAGCCGCGGCCGCGGCGGAGCGACGGCCCCCGGAGGCGGCCGGGGGTCTGCTAGGCTCCAGCCAGTTCATCCACCCATCGGTCGTCAAACCGACCTTCTGGACAATCAGGGAGGTGCTATGCCTTTCGGAAGCGTCTGGCTGCCCGTCGTCGTCTCCGCCGTCGCCGTATGGCTGTTGAGCTCGGTGCTGCACATGGTGCTCAAATACCACCGCGCCGACTACAAACCACTGCCCGACGAGGAAGCGGTCCGGTCGGCGCTGGGCAAGGGCTCGCCGCCGCCCGGCGTCTACATGACCCCCTACAGCACCGACATGAGCGCCATGAAGGATCCGGCCTTCCTGGAGAAGTACAGCCAGGGACCGGTGGCGCTCATCAAGGTGATGAAGAACGGCCCGCCGGCCATGGGGATGCACCTGCTGCTCTGGTTCCTCTTCTGCCTGCTGGTCAGCTTCACCGCCGGCTACGTCGCCCGCCAGGCCTTCGCTGCGGGCGCGGTCGGCGTGGAGGTGTTGCAGGTCACCGGCGCGCTGGCCTTCGCCGGCTACGGTTTCGGTGCGCTGAGCGCCTACATCTGGGCCGCGGAACCGCTGCCCAACGTGCTGCGGGCGCTGCTCGACGCGGCACTGTACTCGCTGGCCACCGGTGCGGTCTTCTGGTGGCTGTGGCCGGCGGGCTGAGGCGGGGGGACGAGGTGGTGGTCGGCACCGGAGCGGGATAAACTCCCGCCCCGTGAGCCGCCCACGCCGCCTTCTCCTCGTCACCGTCGCCGCCCTCGTCGTCGCGCTGCTGGTCGCCGCCGGCCTCGCCTGGCGCTGGTCCGCTGGCGGCCGGGCGCAGCGTTCCGGGGTGGCAGAGATCCCCGGGCTCTCGGCGCCGGTGGAGGTGCGCTGGGACGAGCGTGGCGTGCCGTACTGCACCGCCGAGAGAGGCGAGGACCTGGCCGCGGCCCTCGGCTGGCTCCACGCCAACGACCGCTTCACCCAGATGGAGCTTGGCCGCCGCTTGGCCGCCGGCCGCTTGGCGGAGCTCGCCGGCATCGGCGAGCGCGCCCTGGAGGTGGACCGCCAGCACCGCACCCTGCGCTTCGCCGCCACCGCGGAGACCATGTGGCGCTCCGCCGGCGACGAGACCCGGGTCTGGCTGGAGGCTTACGCCCGCGGGGTCAACGCCTGGCTCGACCGCCGCGGCGCCGGCGACATGCCCCCGGACCTGGTGCTCCTCGGCGGCAACGACTTCCGCCCCGAGCCGTGGCGGCCCCAGGACTCCCTGGCCTTCGTCATGCTGATGGCCAACGACCTCTCCTTCTGGAACGACCGCCCCGAGGAGGCCCACTACCGGTGGCTCCGGGAGCTCGGGCCGGATCGCACCCTGGATCTCGCCCGGGGGCCACGCCACCTGCCGGCGGGCATCGCCGAACTGGCGGCCCGGGCGGCGGAGGAGGCCGGGGGGGCCGAATCCGAGGGAGGCGACGCAGGCGGGGAGGGCGCGGGCGACGGGGTGAAAGGCTCCCTGGACGAGCTGCCGGAGCCGAAGGTGGTGGGCAACCCCGGTTCCAACAACTGGGCGGTGGGGGGCAGCCGCACCGCTTCCGGCGCGCCGCTGGTGGCCAACGACCCGCACCTGCCGTACCGCCTCCCCGGAACCTGGTACCAGGTGCTGTTGCGCTCCCCCGGTTACGAAGCTGCGGGGATGACGCTCCCGGGTGTCCCCGGGGTGGTCATCGGCCGCGGCCCGGACGTCGCCTGGGTGTTGACCAACGTCATGCTCGACGACCACGACCTCTACGTCGAGGAGCTGTCGGAAGGCCCCAGCGGCGAGCCCCGGGTGCGCCGCGGCGACGGTTGGCAGGCGGTGGCGGTGAGCGAGGAGCGGCTGGAGGTGGCGGGGGGCGAAGGCGAGGTGCTGGAGCTGCGCGCCACCGACCGTGGGCCGCTGCTGCCCGCCGACCCGGAGCGCGGCTTGCCGCCCCGCAGCCTGGCCTGGACGATGTACGAGTCGCCGGAAGAAGGCGGCGCCGACCCGATGTCGGCGCTCTTCGCCATCGCCCGGGCGGAGAGCGTCGCCGACGTCCCCCGGGGCATCGGCGGCTACGTCGGCCCGGCCCAGAACCTGGTGGTGGCGGACCGCGACGGCGGCCTGCTGTGGACCGTCCTGGGGCGGGTGCCGGAGCGCCGTCGGGGCGACGGCTGGCTGCCGGCGCCGGGGTGGGACGCGAGCTACGGCTGGGACGGACTGCGCCCCGTCGCCGACAACCCGAGGCGGGTGGCCCCGGCGGACGACCTGCTGGTCACCGCCAACAACCGCATCGTGGCGCCGGACGACCCGCGGGCGATGCCCGCCGACTACGATTCGGATCACCGGGCGCGGCGCATCCGCCAGCTCCTCCGCCGGGGCGCCGACTGGCGGGCGGAGGACATGGCGGCGCTCCAGATCGACCGCGTCGATCTCTACGCCCGGGACGTGGTGGAGGCCGCCCTGGAGGGCCTGGGAGACGACGAGCTGGCGGCGGTCGGGGAGCCGGCGCCCCAGGCCGCGGACCTGCTCGGCCGCTGGAACGGGCGGATGGCTGCCACGAACCCGGGCAACTCCAGCAACTCCAGCAACCCCAGCGCCGCCGCCGGCGCGCCGGCGCTCTTCGCTCTCTTCGAGCGCGAGCTGCGCCGAGCCGTCTTCGGCGACGAGGCGACGGCCCACGGCCTGGAGCCGTTCGACGACCGGGACCGCCTGCTCTGGGCGCTGCGCGGGGATCTCTCGGCGGAGTGGTTCGACGACGTGGGGACGCCGGAGGTGGTGGAGAGGCGGTGGGAGGTGGTGGGGCGCGCCCTCGCCGTCGCTTGGCGGCTGGCGGAGGAGCGGTGGGGGAGCGACCCGTCGGCGTGGCACTACGGCGACTTGAACACCCTCACCCTGGACCATCCGCTGGGCGGTGTGCCGGCGGTGGGGGCGTTGTTCCGCCGCGGGCCGTACCCGGTGAGCGGCTCGTCCACCACCGTCGGCGCCTCCGGCGGCCGCTGGCGGGACGGCGGGCTGGAGGTGGTCCACGGCGCCTCCATGCGTTTCGTCATCGACCTCGGCCGGCCCGACTCCATGCTGACGGTGCTGCCGGCCGGCCAGGCGGGCCATCCCCGGGACCCCCACTACGACGACCAGACCGACTATTACCTGGCGGGCCGCCTGTTCCCCTTCCCGTGGAGCGAGGAGGCGGTGGAGGCGGCGTCGGTCTCCCGCCTCACCCTTCGCCCCGAGAATGCCAGTGCCGGCGAGGACCACTAGCCTGTATTGCGGGACCGCACGCAGCCCATCCCCGAGAGTTTTCCCTATCACCACCCATCGACCGAGATACCCATGAGTGACAACACCCAACCCCACGACCGCGTCAACCACGACCTCGAAGAAGCCTCCCCGGCCCTCTTCCGCCTCTTGAGCCCGCTGGGCCGCCGCTCGGTCTTCCCGCCGGGCATCCCGTTCCAGGCCGCCGAGGCCCGGGGCAAGGCGTTCAACGGCACCATCGGCCAGATCACCGACGGCCACGGCGGTGCGGTGGCCCTGCCCTGCCTGGCCTCGGGCCTCTCCGGCCTCGGCTCCAGCGGCCCGCTGGGGGAGACGGCGGCCAACCGCGCCGTCCTCTACTCGCCGGTGGAGGGGATCCCGGAGCTGCGCCGTCTGTGGGGTGAGCGCCAGCGCCGGCTGATGCCGGCGGGTCGGGCGGGCGAAGTTGCCTCGACCCTGCCCCAGGTGGTCGATGGCCTGACCCACGGCCTGTCGGTCCTGGCCGACCTCTTCGCCGGCGAGGGCCGGGCGGTGGTGGTGGCGGAGCCGTTCTGGGGTAATTACCGGCAGACCTTCACGGTGCGCAACGGCGCCCCCCTGGTGGCCGCCCCGGCCTACCGCGACGGTGCCTTCCACGCCGGCGCCTGGGCCGAGGCGCTGGCCACCTTGCCGGCGGGGGAGCCGGCGGTGGTGATCCTGAACTTCCCCTCCAACCCCGGCGGTTACTCGCCCACGCTGGAGGAGCGCGACGCCCTGGTGGCCTCGCTCCTGGAGGCGGCGGACGAGCGCGACCTGTTGGCCATCTGTGATGACGCCTACGCCGGCCTGGTCTTCGACGACGCGGTGCCCCGGGAGTCGATTTTCTGGGAGCTGGCCGGCCGCCACCCCCGGCTGGTGCCGGTGAAGGTCGATGGCGCCACCAAGGAGCTGTCGTTCTTCGGCGGCCGGGTGGGCTTTCTCACCTGGCCGTTCGAGGCCGGCTCACCCGCCGCCCAGGCGATGGAGAGCAAGGTCAAGTTCCTGCTCCGCGCCACCGTCGGCTCGCCGGTGGCGCCGAGCCAGGTGCTGGTCCTCCAGGCGCTGGCGGACCCCGGCCTGGAAGACGAGGTGGAGACGGTGCGCCGGCTCCTGGCGGGCCGGGTGGAGGTGCTGCGCGAGGCGCTGGCCGCCTGCGACCCGGACATCCTCACCCCGCTGCCCTTCAACTCCGGATGCTTCGCCCTGGTGGCGCTGGCGGCGGCGGGGAAGGGCGGCGCCGGCGGTGTTCCGGACCCGGAGGCGCTGCGCCGCCACCTGCTGGAGCACGAGGACACCGGCCTCATCGCCATCCGCCCCCGCTTCGTCCGCATCGCACACTGCTCGGTGGACGCCGACGACCTGCCGGAGCTGGTGCGGCGGCTTGAGCGGGGGGCCCGGGAGGTGGTGGCCGCGGGATGAGGGCTTCGGGAGGGTGACCCAGAGGTTCGTCTGGGTTAGGGTTGGCGGAGCGTTCCATCACATACCGTCCCACCGTGAGACGAGTCCATCCCGGGCGCCGGTCGGCGCTCGGAACGACCGGAGGTTCTTCATGCTCTCGAACCGCATCCCCAACCTGTCACTACTATTCATCCCTCTCCTCCTGCTGGCGGCGCTGGCGGTCGCGGCCCCCGCCCTCGCCCAGGGGTCGGCGGAGGCGGCGCTGCCCAATCACCCCGGCGACGAGCCCCGAGGCTCCTTCGGCGACGCCATCGAAGTCCGCCTGATCGACGTCGAGGTGGTGGTCACCGACCGGCAGGGCAACCGGGTCCCCGACCTCACCAAGGAGGACTTCCAGCTCTACGTCGGCGGCCAGGAGGTGCCCATCGCCTTCTTCGACGAGGTGCGCGACGGCAGCTACGTGACCCAGGGCGGTGTGGTGACGGCGGATGGGGAGGCCGAGGCGCCGGCGGAGCAGCCGCCGGTGGAGACCAGCTACCTCCTCTTCATCGACGACTACTTCACCCGCCCGCCCTACCGCAACCTGGTGCTCAAGGGGCTGGAGAAGGACCTGGCGGGCCTCGGCCCGGAGGACCGCTTCGCCGCCGTCTCCTTCGACGGCGAGCGCCTGGAGGTTCTGAGCGAATGGACCCGGGCCTCCAGCGACGAGATCGAGAAGGTCCTCAAGGTCGCCCGCAAGGCCGACGGTTGGAAGGCGTTCCTGGAGCAGCAGCGCTTCCGGGCCGGTCCCGCCGGGGCCACGGCCAGCGACGTCACCTTCGACCGCCAGGGGCTGACCCGCTTGATGGCCGACCAGCTCGGCCGCACCTACAGCGCCTTGGCGACGGCGTTGCGGACCTTCGCCGACGTGCCCGGGCGCCGGGTGGCGCTGGTGGTCGCCGGCGGCTGGCCCTTCGAGTTGAACAGCACCGGCCTGGGGGCGGGCGGCAGCCGATCCCTCCTGCTGGACGTCGAGCGCCCGCTGGCGCGGGTGGCCGATATCGCCAACGCCACCGGCTTCACCCTCTATCCCATCGACGCCCCCGGGCCGGAGGCCGCCGGTGGCTCGGCGGCGTCGCTGGACCTGGCCGTCGATGCCGGCTTCGCCTTCGCCTCGGAGGGCGAGCGGGAAGAGTACAGCTTGCACGTCCTGGCGGAGCGCACCGGCGGTGAAGCGCTGCTCGACAACCAGCGTCTCCGCCCGCTGGCGCCGGTGCTGGCCGACACCCGCTCCTACTACTGGCTCTCCTTTGAGCACCAACGGGTGGGCGACGGCGCGCTGCGGCAGATCCGGGTGGAGGTGGACGGGCAGGGGCTCTCGGTGCGCTCGCGGCAGGGCTTCGTCGACGTGTCCCGGGGCGCCGAGGCGGAGATGAAGGCGGAGCGGGCGCTGCTGCTGGATGGCGAGGTGGAGCCCACCCTGGCGGTGGAGATCGGCCCCACCAGCCGGGCCGGCCGGCGCATGGACGTTCCCTTCGCCGTCCTCATCCCGGTGCCGGAGCTGACGCTGGCCCCGCTGCCCGACGGTGGCGGCCTGGCGCGGCTGGAACTGCGGGTTGCGGTGGAGGACGCCCGGGGCGACCGTGCCGACATCTCCGCCCAGGAGCTCGACCTGCCGCTGTCACCGGCGATGCTGGAGATGGAGGCGGTGGCCTACGAGGCGGCGGTGCGGCTGCGCAGGAAGCCCCACACCCTGGTGTTCGTGTTGAACGAGCCGGCCACGGGCCGTAGCTGGCTGGCGCGCGACGAGGTGCGGCCCGGGGGGTAGGGGCCGCTCCCGCCCCGGCGTCAGCCCTCTTCGCGGCCGGACGAGCGCAGCGACCCTTCGCCGCCGGCCAGCTCGGCGATGACGTTGGCCAGGTGGGCCAGGGAGACCGGCTTGGCCAGGTGGCGCTCGAAGCCGGCGTCCTTGGCGCGTCCCGCGTCCTCCGGGCGGGAGTAGCCGGTCAAGGCGACGGCGGGGATGCCGCCGCCCTCCTCCGCCGGCCTTTGCCGTAGCTTGCGGAGCAGGGCGTAGCCGTCGGTCTCCGGCATGCCGATGTCGGAGATCACGACGTCGGGGAGCCGGCCGCTGGCCGTGTCGCGGTCCAGGCGGTCGAAGAACTCCCCCGTGTTCGCCGCGGTCCATACCCGGGCGCCGAGGTCGGTCAACGCCGTCTCCACCAGCTCCCGGGCGTCGGGCTCGTCATCGACCACCGCCAGGCGCAGGTCGCTCAGGTCGTGGTGGACCCCGCGGCCCACTTCCTCAGCGTCGAGAAGCGGCTTGGCGGTGCGCGTCTTGCCGTCAGCGTCGGTCAGCGGCAGGCGCACCCGGATGGTGGTGCCTTGGCCGGTGCCCTCGCTGTCGGCCCTCACCTCGCCGCCGTGCATCTCGACGAGCTGATGGACGATGGCCAGACCCAGGCCCAGCCCGTCGCCGGAGCCGGACCCCCGCTCCCCGTCCTCGGACCCGCCCTGGCGGAACTGATCGAAGATGTGGGGCAGGGCGTCCTTGGAGATCCCCTTGCCGTTGTCCTCAACCCGCAGCTCCACGGCTCCGCCGTCGCCATTCACCTCCTCCACCGCCTTCAGCGCGACCCGGACCCGGCCCTGCTCCGGTGTGTACTTGATGGCGTTGCTGACCAGGTTGGTGACCACCTGTCGCAGGCGGTGGGGGTCGCCGTGGACGACGTGGGGGCCCGACCCCGGGTCCGGGGCCTGGAGGTCGATGCCCTTCTCCTCCGCCGCCGGGACCAGGGACTCCAGGGCGCTGTGGATCACCGTCTCCAGGTTCATCGACTCGCGCTCCAGGGAGAGCTTGCCGGTGATGATCCGGGAGACGTCCAGGATGTCCTCGATCAGGTGGACCTGGCTCCGGGCGTTGCGCTCGATGACCTCCAGGCCGCGCTGCCAGCGGCCCGAGCCCTCGTCGCCCGGCGCCTCGTTCGCCTGCAGGATGGAGGTCCAGCCGAGGATCGCCTGCAGCGGCGTCCTCATCTCGTGGGACACCTTGGCCATGAACTCGTCCCGCATGCGGCTGGCCTGCTCGGCCTGGCGGTAGAGGCGGGCGTTTTCCAGGGCCAGGCCGATGCGCCGCCCCAGCTCCCGGGCCAGGGCCAGGTCCGGCTTGTCGTAGCGTTTGCCGGAAAGGGCGCTCGGGGGGAGCTCCCGGCCGCTGCGGGCCAGGGTCATGCAGCCCACCATCTCGTCGTTGACGAACACCGGCAGGTGGATGGCGGAGACCAGGCCGGGGGTATCGAAGCCCCGGCGGGTGTTCTCGGACAGCCTTTCCAGCCAGGGCGCCCCCTCGGAAACCAACTCGGCTTCCGAGCTGAAGATCTCGCTGTCCGGCAGGCACCGGTAGGCGGGGATCAATGCCTCCAGGGAGGCTTCGGCCTCGGGGTCGGCGTGGGCGAAGAAGGCGGAGCGGTGGCCGGTGGTCACCGCGTCCGAGGCGAGGACGAGCAGGCACCAGTCCGCCAGGCGTGGCACCAGGAGGCGGACGAAACGCTCCATCGGGCCGACCAGGGAGAGCGACGAGGCGAGCATGGCGCCGGCGTCGGCGAGGAGCTGCATGCGCCGGGTGGCGAGCTCCGCCTCCTGCCGCTGCGCCCGGGTCTCCGCCTGCTCGGCGCGCAGCTCCTCCAGCCGCTTGCGGTCGGTGATGTCGCGCAACGAGGCCAGCAGCACCGGCTCGCCCTGCCACTCGCTCTCCACCACCCGCATCTCCGCCACCCGGTGATCGCCGCGCCGGTGGTGGACGTCGACCTCGGTGTCGTCGCCGGCGGCGAGGGGGAAGCCGAAGACCTCGTCCACCAGCTCGTTGCCGGCGCGGCCGAATAGCTCCTCGGCGGCGGGGTTGGCGAACCGCACCACGCCCCCCGTATCGACCACCACCACGGCGTCGGCGATGGCGTTGATGATGCCCTGGAAACGGTCTTTCGCCGTTTCCAGGGTCGCCGAGGTCTCTTTCGGCCGGGTGGTTTCGGAGCGCTCCATCAGATCTTTTCCGCGTCCGGGGTGTCCTCCAGGGAGCGGCTCTTCTCCAGAACCCGGGGGTCACCGATGAGAATGCCGTGGACGCCGCGGAACGGCTCGCCCACGCTCAGCCCACCACCGTCGATGGTGAACTCCCGGATCTGCTTGTTGTGGGCCGAGCCGCGCATCTTGAGGACGGTCAAGCCGCGGCGCACCTGGCCATCCATCTCGACGTAGCGCAGCATCAGGATGGTGTCGGTGATGGTGGAGATGCGCCCCTGGCTGATGGAGTCGCCGCCGTAGAGGGTGGTGGCGGTGGAGGTGAAAAAGCCGGTGATCTGGTGATCTTTGAGGTACGAGGTGATGCCGAGGACGAACTCCCGGAAGTCCTGGTCCTGGCCCACCCGCTCGACGGCGGACAGGGAGTCGATGACGACGCGCCGGGGCTGCCACTCCTGGATCACCTGCTTCATGTAGAGCTGGAGATCCTCCAGGCCGCCGTAGGACTCGGGGTAGGCGGCCTCCAGGCGCAGCAGGTCCCGCTCCTCGAAGTCCTTGAAGTCCCGGCCCCAGCCCCGGGCGTTGCGGAAGAGCTGGTCCCGGCTCTCCTCGAAGGCAAACAGCAGGCTCTTCTCGCCGGCCTCGGCGCCGCCGCTGACGAACTCCGTGGAGAGCAGTGTCTTGCCCGTGCCGGTGGCCCCGGAGACGATGATGATGGAGTCGCGGAAGAAGCCACCGCCGCACATCTCGTCCAGCTCGTCGATACCGGAGGCGATGCGCTCCAGCGACGAGGCCTGGCCGAGCTTCATGGCCGACAGCGGCAGCACCACCATGCCGTGGTCGGCCTCGATGGTGAACGGCACCTCGCCCCGGGTGTGGCCCGAGCCGCGCATCTTGAAGACCTCGATGGTGCGCCGCCGCTTCTCCTCCTCCAGGACGTTGCGCAGGACGATCACGGCGTCGGCCACGAACTCCTCCACGCCGTGGCGGGAGAGGTCGCCGTAGTCGCTGGCCCGTTCGGAGGTGAGCAGCGTCGTCACCCCCATGTGCTTCAGTTCGAAGGCGGTGCGCAGCAGCTCCCGGCGGATCACCGTGGCGTCGGCGAACTGGAGGAAGACGGCGGCCAGCGAGTCGATGGAGACCCGGCCGGCGCCGATCCTCTCCACCGCGTGGCGGATGCGGGCCGACAGCGCCGACAGCTCGAAGTCGCCGGTGACGATGTTCTCGTCCGAGTCCCCCATGGAAGCATCGACGAAGGCCCACTTGCCCTCCTTCTCCCAGCGCCGGATGGGCCAGTTGAAGGAGGCCATGTCCCGCCGCACGTCGTCCGCCGCCTCCTCGAAGGTCACGAACACGCCGGGGGTGCCGTGCTCCTCGATCCCCCGGGCGAGGAACTGGGCGGCGCAGATCGTCTTGCCACTGCCGGCGGTGCCGGCCACCAGGGTGAGCCGGTTCTCGGGCAGGCCGCCCTGGGTGATGAAGTCGAAACCGGGGATGGCGGTTTCGATCTTGCCGAGGTGGTCTTCACTCATGTCTTCGGGTTCATGTCTTGCGGGTTCGCTTCCTGCGGGCTCGCTTCCTGCGGGGTCACTGCCGTGCCCTCCCGTGGATCTCCCGCCAGGTGCCGGTCGCCGGAGCCGTCGCGGTTGCGCACGTCCAGGCCGAGGAGAACCTGTTCCCGGTCGGACAGGTCGCCGATGAGGCGGCGCAGGGGGGGCGGCAGGTCCTTGATCAGCAGGGGGGTAGCTAGGATCCTCTCGTCCTCCGCCAACTGGGGCTGCTTCAGGACGTCGATGACCTCCAGGCGGTACTCCCGGTCCAGCTCGGTCTCGCAGATGTCTTTCAGATTCTGGATCGCTCGCCGGGAACGGGGGGTGTCCCCCGTCACATAGAGCTTCAGGACGTAACGATGATCTTGCTCTGCCACGATCTCTCCCCCAAGGTCACATTGGCGCGCAGTCTATCAACCGATGCAGGAATGATTCCGACCGTGGGGCTGTTCCTGGGGGATTCCCCCAGGGTGCTGCCAGCTCAGCTAGCTTCGCCGTCGGCCCTGGTCGTCGTAGTCGTAGACGCCGCGGCCCGCCTTGCGGCCCAGGCGGCCGGCCCGGACGTGTTGCACCAGCAAGTTGTTGGGGCGGTAGGCCTCGCCGAGGGAGGCGTGGAGGAACTCGAGGATCGACAGGCGGACGTCGAGGCCCACCAGGTCCACCAGCTCGAAGGGGCCCATGGGGTGGTTGAGGCCGAGCTTCAGCGCCCGGTCGATGTCCTCGGCGCTAGCCACCCCCTGCTCCAGCATGCGGAACGCCTCGTTGCCGATCAGCGCGTTGATGCGGGTGGTGACGAAGCCCGGCGCCTCGCGCACCCGCACCACCTCCTTGCCCATGCGCTGGCCCACCGCGGCGAGCGCCGCCAGGGTCTCCTCCGAGGTCTCCAGCCCGACCACCAGCTCCAGCAGCTTCATGATGTGGACCGGGTTGAAGAAGTGCATGCCGGCGAAGCGCTCCGGCCGGCCGCTGGCGGCGGCCATCTCGGTGATGGAGAGGGCCGAGGTGTTAGAGGCCAGCAAGGCGTGCTCGGGGGCGTGCTCCACCACCTGGGCGAAGGTCTCCACCTTGAGGTCCATCCTCTCCGGCACCGCCTCGATGACCAGGTCGGCGCCCTCCACCGCCGCCGCCAGCTCGCCGTGCCAGGACAGCCGCCCCAGCGCCGCGTCGGCGTCCTCCCGCTCGACCTTCCCCAGCTCGACCCCCTTGTCCAGATTGCGCCGGGTGGCCGCGTCGGCCGTTTCCCGGGCCGCGTCCTGGGGGTCGAAGCAGCGCGTCTCGTACCCCGCCAGGGCGGCGACGTGGGCGATCCCCCGCCCCATGGTGCCGGCCCCGAGGACGGCGATGGTGTGGATGTCGTGGGTCATGCGTGAAGGTCCTTTCGGGTGGTTGGGTTTTTCACGAGTTCTCAGCGTCGTCCAGGTAGTCCACCTCGCGGGTCGCAGTCCGGTCCTGCGTTACGCGGACCATGTCGTCGGCCAAGGCATCGCCGCTCTCCCAATGGCCCGCCAACGCGGCCAGCCCCTTGTCGACACAGTCATCCGAGGAGTCTTCAAGCCGTGCCGAGTCATTGGCAGTGATTCTCTGGGTCAGAATAGCTCCCTGGTGGGCCGATTAGCAGCGGGTGCAGAAGAATCTACGCCCAGATGGTATACCATTCCGGTAGGAGGATTAGTAATACCATGACCAGTGTCAAGACAGCCATCTCCCTGGAAGAGGGCCTGCTGGAACGTATCGATCGGCGGGCCGAGGAGCTTTCGGTATCCCGCAGCCGATACCTGGCCGAGGCCGCGGAGGAGCGGCTACGGCGCCAGGAGAGCCGCGAGATGAAGGCGCGCCTGGACGAAGTCTACGCTGACGGCGAGCCGCCGGAGGAGCGGGAGCGGCGGAAGGCGTTGCTGCGCAGAAGGGCGGCCCGGCTCGGTGACGAGTGGTGATTCGCCAGGGCGATATCCACTGGGTTGACCTCGGTCCACCCTCGGGCTCCGGTCCCGGCCTGCTTCATCCCCACGTCGTGGTTCAGAATGACGTCTTCAACGACAGCGGCATCCGCACCACCGTCGTCTGTGCATTGACCTCGAGCGTCGGCCTCGGCCGTGCGCCGGGCAACGTCACCCTCGAAGACGGGGAGGCCGGTCTGCCCCGGGCCAGCGTCGTCAACGTGTCGCAGATCTTCACCGTCGACAAGGACGACCTGGGGGAGCGCATCGGAAGCCTCCCGGAGGTCCGCCTGCGCCAGGTGTTGGCAGGTGTCGCAACCGTCCTGGAGCCCCGCTCCGTCGAAGATCTCTGAGCGGCCGGCGGCCGGTCAGGACACCGGGATGTTGGCCAATCCGGTTCGTTTCTTCTCCAGGGTGCGCAGCTCGTCGGCGATGGCCAGGGTGTTCCTGGCCGCCTCGGCGGCGGCTTGCTGCTCCTCCTCCGTGTGGCAGTTGTTGGCCAGCCAGCGGGCGGCGATCCTGTGGTGCTTGACCTCGTCGGGCTGGATCACCTTGTCGTAGAGGTCCGCCGTGCCGTCGTCCCCCACCGTGCGGCAGAAGGCGATGAACTGAGCGTTTCGCACCTCGGCGATGGCCTCGCCGGCGAAGGGGCCGGCGGCGATGCGCTCCACCGTGGAGCGCAGCGGCCGCAGGTAGTGGTACATGGCGCTGTAGCCGCCGGCCAACGGGTCGAAGCCGGCCAGGTCCTCGCCCAGCGCTTTCAGCCGCTTGACGATCAGGTCGTAGTGCTTCATCTCGTCGCCCACCTGGTGGGCCAGCACCTTCTTGGCCTCCATGTCGGAGGTGGAGGGCATCCACAGGGCGGCGATCTCGCTGGCCTCCAGCTCGCTCTGCAGGGCCAGCTTGAGGAGCACCACGACGTCGACGTTGCCGTCGGACTCGGACTCCAGCGCCTCGTGCTCGCCGAGCTGCTCGAACAGCTCGTGCATCTCGGTCACCAGGTCGGCGACAAACTCTTCTCCGTTCATCTCTCGTCTCCTCGGGAATCGTTGCTGGCGGTTGGGCTGCCGGCCTCGGTGCCGGCGGTGGGGTGGGGTACCCGGTGTGCCGCGGCCTCGTCGCCCACGGTGAGCACCACCTTGCCGAACTGCTCTCGGTTTTCCAGCGTCTCCTGGGCCGCCGGGGCCTCTTCCAGCGGGTAGGTGCGGTCCACCACCGGCACCAGGTCGCCGCTCTCGAAGAAGGCGGCCAGGCGCATCAGGTCGGCCCGGCGGCCCATGGTGGAGCCGAGGATGGACAGCGACTTGAAGAACACGGCCCGCAGGTTGATCTCCGCCTCGGCGCCGGCGGTGGCGCCGCAGAGTACCACCCGGCCGGCCCAGGCGAGGGCGCGAAGGGTGCGCTCGAAGACCTCGCCGCCGACGTGGTCCACCGCCACCTCCACGCCCTTTCCACCCGTGGCCTCCTTGACGGTCTTGACGAAGTCGGCTTCCCGGTAGTTCACCGTGTGGGTGGCGCCGAGCTGCCGCGCCTTGGCCAGCTTCTCCTCGCCGCCGGCGGTGGCGATGATGTGCCGGGCGCCGAGCATGCGGGCGATCTGCAGGGCGGCGGAGGAGACCCCGGAGCCGGCGGCCTGGATCAGCACGTCCTCGCCGCGTTGGAGCTCGGCGCGGTTGGCCAGCATGTGCCAGGCGGTCAAGAAGACCAAGGGCGTCGCGGCGGCCTCGACGTAGGACAGGCCTCGGGGCAGCGGCAGGACGTTTCGTCTCGGCACCACCAGGTACTCGGCGTAGCCGCCGTCCCGGTGCTCGCCCAGGATGCCGTAGCCGCGGCACAGGTGGTCGTCGCCGGCGGCGCAGCGCCGGCAATGGCCGCAGGCGACGCCGGGGGCGACCAGGGTGGGGGTGCCCACCTCCAGGTCATCGACGCCGGCGCCGAGGTCATCGACGTCGCCGGCGATCTCGCTGCCCGGTACCAGGGGGAGGGGGAAGCTGTGGCCGGGGACGCCGTTTCGCACCCACAGGTCGAGGTGATTGAGGGCGCACGCCCGCACCCGCACCCGCACCTCGCCCGAACCGGGCTCGGGGGTCGGAAGGTCATCGTGCCACTGCAACGCTTCGGGGCCGCCGTGCTGGCGGATCTGGTAACCACGCATAGGGGGCCAGTATAGGACGCCGTGCCGGTGCCGGTGCCGGTGCCGGTGCCGCTGCCGGCGGCGGCGGATCCCGACCCGGCGAGAAGAGGGGAGACGGATATGCTCCCGAGATCGTGACCGACAACGCCCCTTCCCCCCGCCGGCCGGCCCAGGTTGGCGCCCGCGGCCTCCTCGCCTGGCCCGGCGCCGTGGCGGGCACCTACCGGGAGGCCTTCGCCGGCCTGCCGCGCCGGGTGTGGTGGTTGTCGCTGGTGGTCTTCGTCCACAGGAGCGGCACCATGGTGCTGCCCTTCCTGGCGCTGTACCTCACCGGCCGGCTGGGGGTGTCGGTGGAGATGTCCGGGGTGGCGCTGGGAGTGTGGGGCCTGGGCTCGGTGGCCGGGACCTACGTCGGTGGGCGGCTCACCGACCGCTTCGGCTCCACCGCGGTGCAGGTGGTCAGCCTGGCGGTGGCGGCGGTCTCCCTGGCGGCCCTCGGCTGGCTGCGCACCCCGGGGCTCTTCTTCGCCGGCCTTTTCGTGGCCGCCTTCTTCGTCGACGCCTTCCGCCCGGCCAACGGTGTCGCCGTGGCCGAGGCCAGCCGTCCGGACCAGCTCTCCCGCGCCTACGCCCTGCGCCGCCAGGCCATCAACCTGGGGATGACCTTCGGGCCGGTGGTGGGCGGGCTGCTGGCGCGGGTGGATTACCTGTGGCTTTTTATCGGCGACGGCGGAACCTGCCTGGCGGCGGCCTTGCTGCTGGCGTGGCTGGCCGGGAGTGCCCGGGGGCGGGCGGTGCTGGGGGAGCGGCCGGAGGTGGAGGGCGTGGTGCGGGCGGGGGCCGACGCGGAGGTGGCTGGTTTGAAGGACGGCGGCTCGGCACCGGTGGAGCGGGCGGCGGCACCCGCTCCGGACCGCGAGCCCATGAGGGACCGGCCGTTCCTGGTCTTCCTCGTCCTGATCGGCCTGGTGTCGGCGGTCCTCTTCCAGTTCTTGAGCGCCTTCCCCCTGGCGCTGCGCGACGCCTACGGCATGGACGAGCTGGGCATCGGCCTGGTCTTCGCCGTCAACACCGCCATCATCCTGATCAGCGAGATGGTGTTGACCCACCGCTTGTCCGGCGTGGCGCCGCTGCGGGTGGTGGGTTGGGGGGCGCTGGCGGTGGGGGTGGGCTACGCCCTGACCGGCTTCGGCTCCACCTTCCTGTGGGCGGCGGTGGTGATGGCGGTGGTCACCGTCGGCGAGATGCTCGCCGTGCCCCAGGGCGAGACCTTCGTCGCCCAGCGCGCCGTCGGCGGCCGCATCGGCCACTACATGGGGATCTTCAACGTCGCCTTCGCCGTCGCCTTGACCGGCGGCCCGGCCCTGGGCACCTGGATCTACGGCCGCTTCGGCCCGGACGTGCTGTGGGCGGTCTGCGGCGTGTCCGGGGTGCTGCTGTGGTTGGGTTTCGAGGTGCTGCAGAGGCGGCTGGAGCGGAGCGGCTAGAAGCCCGCGCGGCGCGCATCGGTTAACCTTGCTGTAGATTCGGTGTTGGCACAAAACCTGAGATAGCCGGGGGATGTCGTTGTCCGAAGACACGGAGGGAAGAGGGAAGGAGCGGTCGGGGCTGGTCACCGTGGCGCGGTTCCAGGAGCCGGCCAGTGCGGCCCTCGCACGCGGCAGGTTGGAGGCGGAAGGGATCGAGTCCGAGCTCCAGGATCACTTCACGGTCGGCGTGAACTGGCTCTATGCGAACGCCGTACACGGCGTGAAGGTGCGGGTCGCGGCGGGGAAAGCGGATGAGGCACGCCGGATTCTCGAGGTCGACCGTGGCGCCGACCTGGCGGAGGTGGCGGGCGGAGCCGAGGAAGAGGATCATTGCCCCCACTGTGGCTCGGATCGCCTCTCGTCCTACAACCCGGTGCGTTTCCTCGCCGCGCTGACCCTGTTCCCCTTTTGGCCGCTGATGGTCGTCGCGGGGTTCCCGTACATCCGTTGGCGAGCCCGGCACCGTTGCCTGGAGTGCGGCAAGCCGTTTCGGGACGGCGGGGAAGGGAAGGGGTGAGGGGTCAGTCCGCCGGCAACTCCCGCAGCACCGCCCGCACCGGCGAGGCGTCGAGGCCGGCGAGGCGCAGCGGGAGGGCGATGAGCTCGTAGAGGCCGGCGGGTACGCCGTCCAGGACCAGCCCTTCCAGGTTGGCGAGGCCGCTTTCGAACAGTGCGTGGTGGGCTGCCAGCTCCTTGGAGTCGAAGGGGTCGACGGAGGGGGTGTCGATGCCGATGAGCACGGCCCCCGCCGCCGCCGCGTGCTCCACCATGTCGGGCGAGAGGGCGGTGAAGCGCTCCGGGAAGACGCTGCGGTCGGCGACGCTGCCGGTCTTGAACAGGAGGCGGGGTGGGTCCGCCGGGTCTACCGGGGCGCCGCCGCCGTCCACCAGGTGGTGCACCTCGACGAGGGGTGGCGGCTCGCCCGCCTCGTCCCGCGGCACCTCGATCACCCGGCACGGCCCGAGGAACGGCTCCAGCGGCATCCCTTCGATGCCGGCGCCGCCGGCCTCGGTGTGGAGCGGCGCGTCGGCGTGACTCCCCAGGTGGGGGGTGGTCTCCACCGCCGACAGATTCACCGCCGCCCCGTCCGCCAGCCTCCAGGTCCACCGGGCGGAGTAGGGCGTGTCACCGGGCCACACGGGGGTGGAGGCGTCGATGCGGGGGGAGAGGTCGTAGAGCTTGGGGTGGCGGGAGTTCACGTCAAGGTGTTGCCAGTGTCAAGGTATGGCCAGGGTGATCCAGGCCAGGCTGACGGTTCAGCGTTCAGAAGGCTCGGATCTCGCCCCTCACCACGGGTTCGACCCGCAGGTCCGCAACCCGATCCGGCAGCTTGGCGGCGACCCCTTCGTCGTGCACGTAGACCACCAGGCAGTCGCCCACGGGCGCCCAGCCCTCCACCCCGGCTACGTCCAGGATCTCCGCGTCGATCTTCCGACGCAACTCGGGGCCCACCGACTGTGTGGAATCGTCCGCCGCGGGGGCCGGCATCTCGGCCTCTTCGTGTTGAGGCAGGGGGGTGAAAAGGTCACTCATGATGGTTTACCTCCAGCCACAGAATAGCACCGGCACTGCACTGAGTACGGCCTGTTGCCGGGGCACACCGGGGTGGAGGCGCCGATGCACGGGTAGAGGTCAAAAATCTTCAAGGTCTACTTCTTCAGAAAGTTGTCGGTCAATGATGGTCTGAGCTTCCGGAAACGACATTTTTAGACCGATGTCCTCCGGGGTAGCGTCGGTCTCCATGGCGAGTTGAACAGATAACCCTTTGGTCAAGATGTAGGTTCGATGAATGAGGTTATAGAACCGCTTAAGCACGTCCGGATCCTCCATGTCCACCTTCTCATAAATCCGGTCTAGGCTGCGGCTGTGGTACTTGGGATGCGCTAGTATCTTATTTCTGAAGATCCGCACGACTTCACCAAAATTCGTCTCCCCCAGCGGTGCTTCCATTGTCTCTCTGACTCTGCCGAGAAGATGCTGGAGGTCATGGGCTCTCAGTGCCTTATACAGGGATCCGCCCATCTCGTTTTTGCCTTTGTCGATCAGGTAGAAGACAGCAATGAAGTGGTAGATGCTCGTGGCGTAGAAGGACGATTGAGGACTGCCGTCCGGCACCTCCCGGGACGTTTGCCGGAGCTTTTCGTAGCCGTAGCAGAATTGCTTGATGGGCTGTAGGATGTGAACCACCGTTTCTTCAAGACTCATAGATCGAGGACTCCTAGATACACGAAAGAGAGTTGGTCATGCCTGCTTGGCGCTACTGCACTCGCAGTAATTCTCCCATCTTTATTGATGGCTTCCGAACCGTCCACCGACATGCCCGCCATCGTCGCCAAGTCCATCGACTTCCATGGCGGCGAGGCGCCCCACGACTCCAGGGTATCTCTCACCCTCGCCTCCGCCTCCGCCTCCGGCTCGTCGCGCATCGTGGCGTGGACCGACGGGGAGGGGGTCGACTACGTGGTCAGTTCCACCAACCGGGACGGGGAGGAGATGCTGCATGTGGCTAGGGGAATCTGAGGGGACTTTGTTCCATTTAACGTCGAACCCTCGGCTGGAGCGGACGGCTAGCGCCGCTCGCTCAGCCAACATCGTAGGCCGACTCCGGATCGCCGCGATTGGGAGCATTGAGCTAGAATATGAGGCAGTTCCTGCATGCGCCAACCACCGTTATGTCAACCAGGACACGAACCATGAGTGACCCCTTTGTCCCACGCGTCGGCGGAATCCTCAGCGCCGACATCGCCGTTCCCGAACACGAGCGTGAAGTGCGCTTCTACTCTCGCGTACTCAGCACGGGCGAGAATCCGCTTTGGCGCGAGGATCTGATGAACAATCGAGGCGTGCCGATCATCGGCTTGGGAGCGCGAAGCGCGGAGCATGCTGACCTTCCGCTCCAATGGATGCCGCACATTCAGGTCGCCGATGTCGCAGCCAGTGTGGAGCGTGCGCTCGATCTGGGCGGGAGTGAGCTCATGCATGGCAAAGACGACGATGGAACGAGCCAGTGGGCCGCGTTGCTCGATCCGAATGGGGCGGCGTTCGGGATCATCCCAGTCGTTTCCGCGGAGGCGATCCCCCCAACTGACGGCGTAGCGTCGCACGACTCCGCGGCGCGTGTGGGTTGTATCTCCTGGCTCGACCTGACGGTCTCCGACGCTTCTGCAACCCGTGACTTCTATCGACAGGTCGTTGACTGGTCGGTGCAGGATGTCGAGATGGAGGACGAAGGCGAACGCTACGCCGACTACAACATGTTGGGTGCTGATGGAGAACCAGCGGCGGGAGTCTGCCATGCGCGTGGCGTGAACCTGGGACTGCCGCCTATCTGGATGATCTACCTTCCCGTTGGCGACCTCGCCGAAAGCCTCCGTCGCGTAGGAGAGGGAGGGGGTCAGATCATCAAGGCGACACGGGGGACCGACGGGGAGTACGCATGTGCGGTTGTTCAGGATCCGGTGGGGGCGTGCCTGGCGCTCGTGCCGGGAAAGTAGAAGGTGCAGCGGCCTAGCGGCGCATTTCTGCGAAGGCGGTCAGGTCACCGTCTCTTCAACGCCCATCAATTGAGGACTCCCACGTCGATGAAAAAGATCTGGTCATTCGTTGCTGCTCTCGCAGTCGTTCTCCCATCATTGGTGGTGGCCACCGAGCCGTCCACCGAGCCGTCCACCGACATGCCCCCCATCGTCGCCAAGTCCATCGACTTCCACGGTGGCGAGGCGCTCCACGATGCCCGGGTGTCCCTCACCCTCGCCTCCGCCTCCGGTTCGTCGCGCATCGTGGCGTGGACCGACGGGGAGGGGTTCGACTACGTGGTCAGCTCCACCAACCGGGACGGGGAGGAGATGCGGGTGCGTTTCTCCAATACCGATGGCGACAACCGGGTGGAGCAATGGCTCGACGGCGAGCCGGTGGAGATGGACGCCGAGGGTGCCGGGTGGGCGGAGCGCTGGCTGATGGCCCGGGTGTACTTCCCGTTCCTGCCCTTCCGCCTCGCCGACCCCGGGGTCTACTTCCAGGACCTTGGCACCGAGACCTGGGGTGACCGGGACCTGCACCGGGTGAAGGTCACCTTCGAGCCCGGCTCCAGCCCCGACGCCGACGACGAGTTCCTGTACTGGTTCGACCCCGACAGCGGCCGCATGGAGCAGTTCGCCTACAGCTTCCACACCGGCAACGGCGGCCTGCGCCTGCGCCAGGCCATCGACTTCCAGCGCGTCGGCGGCATCCTCTTCTCCGATCAGGCCAACCTGGGGGTCAATTTCCCCGAGGGCGGCCCCGCCCAGCCGGTGGACGTCATCACCCCGGCCTTCGCCGCCGAGGAGATGGAGCGGGTATCGACGGTGACGCTGGAGGACGTCGTGGTGGAGCCCGCCCAAGCTTCGTCCGGGGGCGGTTCCTGAGGCCGGTCCGGGAACCCGCCCCGGGCCTGGAGCCCGACCCGGTGCCTGACCCGGCATCATCTACCCCTGAAGGGCCCGTCACCACCGCCGGCCTGGACCGGCTGGCGCGGCGGGCCCTGCCGTTCTTCTTCCTCAACACGGCTTCGGCCACGGCGGGCGCGGCCCTCTTCGCCCGCTGGATGGACAGCGACGCCTACGGCGGCTTCATCTTCGCCGTCCACGTGGTCGGGCTCATGGCGCTGGCCGCCGGCCTGGGGCTGCCCCAGGGGGCGCTGCGCTTCCTGGCGCGTTACCGCAACGAGGACCGGGACAACCTCTACCGGGGGTTCCTCAGCTTCGGCCTCGCCGTGCAGGTGGTCGGCGGTGTGCTGGTCGGTGGGCTGGTCTGGGTGGCCGTCGAGCTGGCCGGCTGGGGTGGTCATTCCGCCGACTCGTTGCGCCACGCCTGGTGGCTGGTGCCGGTGCTCGGCCTCAACCTGCTGCTGGCCAGCGTCGATACCAGCGCCGGGCGCCTGCGGGCCAGCGCCATCGCCCACGGACTGTCGCGCCACGCCGTGGCCATCGGCCTCGGCTTCGCCGCCCTGAGCCTGGCCGGCGGCCTCTCCGCCGACCGCGCCATGGTGGTCTTCGGCGCCGCCGCCGCCGTCACCGTGGCGGGGCAGGCGGTGAGCCGCTGGCGCCAGGGGGACCGCCTGGCCCCCATGCGCACGGACGTCGGCCCCTGGCTGCGGGTGTCGGGGTCCATGGCGGTGATCTGGGGGCTGCGGGTCGTGGGGGCGACGGGGGAGATCTACATCCTGCGCGGCTTCCAGGGCGAGGCGGAGGCCGGCGCCTTCCACCTGGCGACGGCGTGGGCGGCGCTGGCGGCGATCCCGGCCTTCACCTACTCGGCGGCGGCCAGCCGTTCCATCGGCGGCGCCCGGGAGCAGGGGGAGGCGGGGCGGGTCGCCTACCTGGCCCTGCGGCGGGCGCTCCTGCCCACCCTGGGGGCAGTGGTGGTGGTCCTGCCCACCGCCATCTACTTCATGGAGCACCCGGGGACCACCCACACCCTGGCCGAGTACCTGCTACTCCCCCTGATCCCCGCCTGGGGGCTGCGCGGGCTGGAGGCGCTGGTGCTCTCCGGCCTGGCCCAGCGCGGGCTCCACGCCCGGGCCACCACCTTGGCGGCGATCTTCACCGTCCTCGCCCTGGGGGTTTCGGTGTTGTTGGCCCTGGTGGCCGGGGTGGTGGCGGTGGGGTGGGGTGTGCTGGCGGTGCGGGTGGTCTTCGTGGGGGTGTTGTGGGTTGGGCTGAGGAGGGTCGGTTGAGGAGGCCGGACGGGTGAAGCGGGGAGTCGGGTGGGGCGTGAAGTGGAATCGAGGTCGGCCCGGAGGGGTTATAGTGAACGTG